>Ga0209633_10000972_pt1 | contig 31281 bp, 17 predicted proteins | sample Cruoilmetagenom1_FD_187290 | JGI IMG/M metagenome (GOLD analysis project Ga0209633, IMG submission 187290) | Oil polluted marine microbial communities from Coal Oil Point, Santa Barbara, California, USA - Sample 1 (SPAdes) (version 2) | ecosystem: Environmental > Aquatic > Marine > Oil seeps ... | reverse complement strand
ATCGTGTTTTCTCTTTCAAAAATTGTAAATAGGTCGGATAAAAAAATGGCTTATAAGCGTATCTTTAAACGTACAGTTTTACTTTATTTATTGGGAATTATATACTATGGAGGCTTAAAAAATGTATGGCCGGAAATTCGATTGGTAGGTGTTTTACCACGGCTTGCTATAACCTACTGTATAGCAGCCATACTTTTTCTAAATTTCAATTTGAGAGGATTAATTATCATTTCTGTATCTATATTAATTGGATATTGGATATTGCTGAGTTTTATCCCTGTACCTGATATAGGAATTGCATCTGTTTCCTATGATGCACACTGGGCTAAATATATTGATGAAATGTTTCTTCCGGGGAAAATGCATGATGGGACATGGGATAACTGTGGAATTCTTGGCACTTTTCCTACAGTTGTAAACGTCCTTCTTGGTGTCTTTGCATCACTTATACTGATCGATAAAAATTCTAATGATAAAAAAAAATTAGTTTACCTAATTGGAGGAGGTATTCTTATGGTTATCGTGGGCTATTTATGGTCTCTGCAAATGCCAATAATCAAAAAAATATGGACACCAACCTATGTGCTTGTATCGGGAGGATATAGTTTCATCTTAATGGGCCTTTTTTACTGGATCATTGACGTTCTTCATTTTAAAAAATGGACACTTATTTTTGTCTGGATAGGTGTAAACCCAATAACAATCTATATGGCTAGAAACATTTTAGATTTCAATGGATTGGCAAAACGGTTTGTAGGTGGTGATATAGCCTTGCTTGTTGGAGACAAAGATGCCTATCTCTTACTTAATATTGTTTCGGTAGGATTATCATTGTTGTTATTACGGTTTTTATACAAAAGAAAAATATTTATAAAATTATGACGATAAACAAATTACTCATATTAATATTCTCCTTCTTTGTCGCATGTGGTATTGAGAAAAATGGCCCAACGGGATTAATGGTCGAATTTATTAGAGAACCTGAACAAACTCTGATTCTTGATCGGAATCCTGAATTTAGTTGGATAGTACCGGTTGAGATCGTGTTTCAAACCGCTTTTCAAATACAGATCGCATCTTCAAAATCACTGCTTCAAAAGAACGAAACTGATATATGGGACAGCAACAAAATAAAAGATGATAATTCTATTGAGATTTCCTATGATGGAGATCAACTTTCCGATAATACAATTTACTATTGGAGAGTTAGAATTTGGGATGAGCAAAACAACGCTACTTCATTTTCAAAGACCCAAACCTTTAGAACAGGGAATCTCGAAGACTATGCAAGTTCGAATAACAGATTCATTAGTAAATTGATCGAACCGGAAAAATTGATCGAGAACAGTGTTAATAATTACTTTATTGATTTTGGCAAAGACGCTTTTGGCACCTTGCTTTTTCAAAATATCAAATCAAACTCCTCTGACACAATAATTGTACACCTCGGGGAAAAGGCAAAAGGGAATAGTGTTGATAGAGATCCCGGAGGTTCTATCCGCTATCAAAAGGTTGAATTAGTTCTGGATCCGGATAAAGAGGAGTACGAGATAAAATTACCAGCCAACAAAAGAAATACATCAGGAAATGCAATAAAACTCCCTGATACTCTAGGAGTTATAATGCCGTTCAGGTATTGTGAAATAGAAAACTTCCATAATAAATTACATGAAGAAAATATTAAGCAGAAAACCATCACATATTATTTTGACGACAGAGAAAGCTATTTTGAAAGTTCGGATAGTATCCTGGATCAAGTTTGGGATCTAAGCAAGTATAGCATAAAAGCAACTTCTTTTACTGGACTTTATGTGGATGGAGATAGAGAAAGAATTCCTTACGAAGCCGATGCATATATTAATCAATTAGGGCATTATTATACTGATCGTGAGTATTCTATGGGAAGACTAACCAATGAGTATTTTATAGATCATCCTACCTGGCCAACAGAATGGATCCTGCATACGGTTCCAATGTTCTATAAGGATTATATGTTTACCGGGAATTCTGAATCCCTGAAGAAATACTATGATAGACTTAAACAGAAAACACTCCTTATGCTGGCACGTCCTGACGGTTTAATTTCTTCAAAGAATATTAGTTCAGAAATTATGAAGGAACTAGGTTTTACAGATCCTAATGCAAGATTAAAAGACATTGTAGACTGGCCACCGGGACAAAAAGATACAGGTTGGAAACTTGACTCTGCAGAGGGGGAAAGAGATGGATATGAAATGGTGGAAATAAATACAGTAGTGAATGCCTTTCATTATCAAAATTTAAAACAAATGGCTATAATTGCAGGGGTATTAGACAAAAAAGGAGACTCCATATTTTTCTTAAAAAAAGCTGGATTAGTAAGAAAATCTATCAATGAAAAATTATTTAATATTACTCAAGGGATCTATTTTGATGGGGAATCTTCTTCACATTCCTCCCTACATGCGAATATGATTCCATTAGCCTTTGAACTAGTACCGGATAAGTATAAGGAATCTGTCATTAAATTCATTAAATCACGAGGAATGGCATGTAGTGTATATGGCGCACAATATTTATTGGAAGGTTTATATAAATCAGGTTCACAGGATTATGCAATGAGTTTATTAACAGCTACTCACGACAGAAGCTGGTGGAATATGATTAGATCCGGGTCAACAATATCTATGGAAGCATGGGATATAAAATACAAGCCAAATACAGATTGGAACCACGCATGGGGGGCCGTCCCTGCAAATATAATTCCTTCAGGTGTGTGGGGGATAATCCCTCTGGAGCCGGGATATTCAAAGTCCAGGATCAAACCACAATTAGCCAAATTGAAAACCAGTAAAATTATGGTTCCAACTATTCGAGGAAGTATTAGGGCTGAATTTAGACAAATAGAAGGTTCGAATGAATTCATAATAGAACTGCCTGGAAATATGAAAAGTGAATTTATTTTTCCAATTTCTGAAGAATCAATTATTTATTTAAATGGGGATAGAATTGATAATTATATAGGATTATTAAATTTGTTTCCTGGAACAAATAGAATCAGCATCAAATTAAATTAAGAATGAATAAAAACCTTAAAATATTAATAAGTATTACGCAATTAATAGGAATTCTATTATTGACACACTTAAAGATATATGCACAGGATATAAAGGAGATGGAACAGCGGCCAAATATAATTTTTATCATTACCGATGACCAACGTTGGGATGCTCTAAATTATGCGGGCAATGATCTTATTCACACACCTAATATGGATAAATTAGCAGAGGAAGGTGTTTACTTTGAGAATGCATTTGTATCCACTCCAATATGTGCTGCCAGCAGAGCAAGCTTGATGACTGGTCTGTATGAGCGAAAGCATGGTTATACCTTCACTAAACCTCCTTTATCAAGAGACCTAATTGATAAAAGCTATTTCGCCTTATTAAAAAAAGCCGGTTATTACAATGGTTATCTTGGGAAATTTGGTGTGACTTTTGAAAATAAATTAGACACTACTCTTTTTGATGTGTATCGGCCATATACAACTGATTTTTATTTTCGGTTAACCGATGGCGGGACGAAGCATACTCATTTAACGGAAATAATGAGTGAAAAGGCCATAGATTTTATTAGAAATGCACCTTCCAAAAAACCATTTTGTTTGACAGTGAGTTATAATGCTCCTCATGCAGAAGATCGTTCACCTGAACAATATATTTACCCTCAAAATGTAGATACACTTTATAGCAATAATGTCATCCCAAAACCAGTCCTAGGTTCGGAAATATATTTTAACCAACAACCGGAATTCGTTAAAAAGGGTTTTAACCGTATACGATGGAATTGGCGGTTTGACTCAGAGGAAAAGTACCAAAATATGGTCAAAGGATACTATAGAATGATCAGTGGTATTGATAGATCTATCGGTGAAATCAGAGCTGTCTTAGAAGAAAAAGGATTGGCCAACAACACTGTTATTATACTTATAGGGGATAACGGGTATTTCCTTGGAGAAAGACAATTGGCTGGGAAATGGCTATTATATGATGTCTCACTTCGTGTGCCATTAATTATATATGATCCACGATCTGCTTTGCATAAAGACATCAACACCAATGTATTAAACATTGATGTAATGCCAACAATACTAGAATATGCTGGAGTGGACATACCAAAATCAGTTCATGGAATCAGTCTGTCAGGATTTACTACCGAGAAAAAGAATCCCGTAATAAATAGAGATGCATTTTTATGTGAACATTTATGGGATCGTCAGGAAATTCCTTCCAGCGAAGGAGTTCGAACTAGAGATTACAAGTATTTTAGGTATCGGGATTTTCCTGACCATGAAGAACTGTACGATTTAAAAAATGACCCCTCCGAAAAGGTAAATTTGGTGGATAATCTAGAGTTTAGAAATAAGTTGGAAGAGCTTAGAAAAAAATGTGATGAATTAATTGAGAGCGCTGAATAAGTATTATTAGGGTACAGAAGGGTTTTATTAATAAAAAGTAACAAATGACAAAAAATATTAAAATAGGAATTATCGGAATTGGAACCATAGCCGATGTCCATGCAGTGGCAATTAAGGCCTCATCCAACATGGAATTATTGTCTGCATATAGTCGCAATAAAGAAAAAGCAAAGAGCTTTGCCGAAAAATATAATATTCGATGCTTTACAGATTGGAATGAATTTATTCAAGATTCTGAACTTGATGCGGTTTCCATCTGCACTCCAAATGGAACACATTTAGACATTGGTAAAAAAGCAGCTGAAGCAAAAAAACATGTGATCGTAGAAAAACCAATTGAAGTTACTTTGGAGCGTGCTCAGCAACTAATTAATGCTTGTAATGATAACGACGTTCAATTGGCAATTATTTATCAGAGTCGATTTATGGATAATATGCAGGAATTGAAAGATCTAATAGATAATAACGGACTTGGTAAATTATTTATGGGGGATGCATATGTCAAATGGTACCGCTCACAGGCTTATTATGATAGTGGTGCATGGCGAGGTACTTTAAAACTTGATGGTGGGGGTGTTTTGATTAATCAAGCCATTCATACTATTGATCTGTTACAATGGTTCATGGGAGATGTAGAAACTATTTTTGGTCAAACGGGTACATTTACTCATAATTTGGAGTGTGAAGATAATGTTGTGGCAACACTTCGATACAAAAATGGAGCTCTCGGGGTAATTCAGGCATCCACTTCAGTGCAGCCCTCTCAATCAAGAAAGATTGAGATTCATGGTGAAAAGGGATCTGTTCTAATAGATGGTGATACTGTTAAAATTTCGATGGTTAATGAAGGTCCTATTGAGGATAAATCACTAAAAAATGAACTCTCAGCCTCCGGTTCTTCAAGTCCTTTGGATGGGTTTTCTTTTGAACCACACAAACGGCAGTTTGAAGCCATTGCAAAGGCAATTCAAAATAATAAAAATCCTCCCGTATCAGGTGAAGAAAGTCTAAAATCCTTAGCCATCGTTTTAGCGGTTTATGAATCTGCGAAAAAAAATGCTAAAATACTTATGGATATTTCTGGTTAGCTGATTCAATCGCATGGTCATAAAATTACGGTATCATGTAGCTGTAGTTAAGATATTTGCTAATAAGCATAGAATTCTGGTAGTATAGAATAATTATTCTTGTTTAATTTGTATGAATTACATTAATACAGGTGTTCTTTTAATATCCTTTTTGATTTAAAACTGAAAAGATAGATTATTTAAAGTATTCTAAAATATTTAATATCAAGCAAGCCTTTGTTAATATTAATGCTATTATATCTGTCAAATTATGGGATTTTACAATAAATTAAAATTGACAAAATGAAGGTAAAACATCTATTGCTTTTCATCTTTTTTTTATTACAATTCAAAATTTTATCAGCTCAGGATTTAGATAATTTTACATGGTGGAATCCGGCTAATAATGAATTTTATGTGGTCGAAGGCCAAGGTTGGCCAGGGAAGCTAGAATCTGCTTATGATAGGCTACCAAAAGAAATGAAAAAGGAAGTTAGAGAACCTCTTTGGGAATTATCAAAACAATCTGCTGGATTATTGATTCGATTTAGAAGTGATGCAAGGGAGATAAGGGTAAGATATAAAGTTAAAGAAGAATATGCCATGTCTCATATGCCAGCAACGGGAGTTAGTGGTCTTGATTTATATACTAAGAATAATGATGGTGAGCTCTTATGGACCAGAGGGAAATACAGTTTTAAAGACACGATTCAATACGATTTTAAAAATTTAGACCCGAAGGATAAATACCACGACCTGGGTAGAGAATATCAACTATTCTTGCCTTTATACAATAGCGTGGAATGGCTTGAAATAGGGATCCCTAAAGATAGGAAACTTGAACCACTGGCTATTCGAAAAGAAAAGCCCATTGTAGTTTATGGTACTTCTATTGCACAAGGTGCCTGCGCATCAAGGCCGGGAATGGCATGGACATCCATATTGTCAAGAAAAATGGATAGGCCATTAATAAACCTTGGATTTTCGGGCAATGGAAGGTTGGAAAATGAAATGATAGACCTTATAAGTACTATAGATGCAAAGGTCTACGTATTAGATTGTTTGCCAAATTTAACATTGAATGAAAACAGAACTGCTCAGGAAGTATATGAACGAATAATTACTTCTGTCAAAGAAATAAGAGAGAACCAACTAAGAACACCAATTTTATTGGTGGATCATGCGGGTTATTCCGACGGATCAACTAATAGAAGGCGTTACGAAACATATATGGAACTTAATGAACTACAGGCGAAAGCATTTAAGCAATTGAGGTCTGAAGGCATAGAAAATATTTATTTACTCACCAAAGAGAATCTTCATTTAGGTTTAGAGGATTTTGTAGACGGAACGCATCCTTCCGATCTGGGAATGATGAAATATGCGATGGCATATGAAAAAAAAATCAGAATAATTTTAAATGAACCTGTGGGAACAGAAACAACAACTATACCAATCACTCAATCGAGAGAACCACAGAATTATAATTGGGAGCAAAGGCATCAAGAATTATTGGTCCTAAATAAGAATGATCCTCCAAAAATTTGTTTTATAGGCAATTCTATAACACATTATTGGGGCGGGTCTCCAACTGCACCTATAGTAAATGGAGCGAAATCATGGAATAAATATTTAGAACCTTTAGAGATTAGAAATTTTGGTTTTGGATGGGATAGAGTTGAGAATGTACTTTGGCGAGTTTATCACGATGAGTTGGAAGGTTATGACGCAGATCAAATCGTACTGAATATAGGGACTAATAATTTGCATTTGAACACAGATAGAGAAATTATTGATGGATTGGAACAACTTATAGGAGCAATTAAATACAGACAACCAAAAGCAAAAATATTAATTCTAGGCTTATATCCAAGACGTAAGAATGAAGAGAAAATCTTGGAATTAAATTTAATGATCTCTCAATTAGCCGATGAATATGAAATAAATTATATGGATGTAGGATTCTTATTGCTTGATAAAAAAGGCAAAATTGACGAGTCTTTATTTTTAGATGGATTACACCCAAACAATAATGGATATAATAAAATAGCTCCAAAAATTAAAAATTACTTACAAAATGAGAAGTAACATCTTTGTAAATTATAAGAACTATAAACAGTATATCTTAATAATAATCTTAGTAGTTTTTAGTGGATGTACAGAAAATAAAAAAGACTTTACAAAATTAGTTGATGTTTTTATCGGTACGGAGGGAGATGGAAATACATTTCCTGGGGCTACAATGCCCTTTGGTTCAGTACAACTCAGCCCGGATACGGGATTAGAGGGTGCCGCAAAATTTGGAAGTTATAAGTATGATCATAATTCCATAATTGGTTTTTCTCATACCCATTTAAACGGTGTGGGAGAACCCGAGTACCGCGATATATTAATGATGCCAACCGTTGGAGAAGTTAAATTAACACCAGGAGATGAAAATGATACAAAAACTGGTTATCGGTCCAAATTTGATCATAGAAATGAAATTGCCAGTCCGGGGTATTATTCCGTATTGCTGGATGACTATGATGTAAAAGTGGAATTGACCAGCACTTTACGAGTTGGATTCCACAAATACACATTTCCAAAAGCATATGATGCTCATATTATTTTAGACCTTGCATTTCCTGGGGGAGATGCCGAGGATTTGATTCTTAAGAAAGTAAGTGATACGGAGATTGAAGGTTTGAGACGATCACATGGTTGGGCGTATGATCAATATGTATATTTTGTAGCGCAATTTTCTAAACCATTTGCTTCATTTGGAATGGCGGTTGATGATAATATCATAAAAGAGCAGAATGAGGCCAGAGGTGTAAATGTAAAAGCTGTTATTAATTATCAAACAAAAGAAGATGAAGAGATATTGGTAAAAGTTGGGATCTCCGCGGTTAGTTTGGAAGGAGCTAGAAAAAACTTATTGGCAGAAATTCCAGATTGGAATTTTGATAGTATTGTTAAAGATGCAAAAGAGGCCTGGAACAAAGAACTTGGTAAAATAGAAATAGAAGGCGGAACGGCAGATCAACAAACTTTTTTTTATACTTCCATGTATCATACCTTTATGAGCCCGGATATTTATATGGACGTAGACGGCAAATACAGAGGAATAGATAGAGAAGTACATCAGGCCGAAGGATTTACAAATTATACAGTATTTTCTCTATGGGATACTTTTAGAGCTCTGCACCCATTGTTTACAATAATAGATCAGGAAAGAACCAACGATTTTGTCAAATCACTTTTGCAAAAGTATGACGATGGTGGGAGGTTGCCAATGTGGGCTCTTGCCGGGAATTATACGGATGATATGCTAGGTTATCATGCGGTTCCTGTAATAGTAGATGCCTATGTAAAAGGGATTAGAGATTATGATATAAAAATGGCATATGATGCTGTAAAACACAGTGCTGAATTGGAAAAACTAGGCTTGAAATATTATAAGAAAATTGGTTTTTTGCCATATGACAGACAAGCAGAATCTGTTTCTAAAACATTAGAATATTCCTATGATGATTGGTGTATTTTGCAAATGGCCAAAGATCTGGGATCAACTGATGATATTGAAAGATACAATCAAAGATCACAATTTTATAAAAATGTGTTTGATAAAACCTCTGGGTTTATGAGAGGAAAAAGTTTAGAAAGGGAGTGGTTAACACCTTTTGATCCTCTAAAGAACTCAGCTTATTCAGAAGGTAATGCCTACCAATATATGTTTGTTCCACAGGATACTGATGGTTTAATGTTGGCAATGGGAGGAGACCAAAAACTCTCACAATGGTTAGATGTACTTTTTTCTTTAGAATCAGGGGAAGTTCATGAAGGATCTATTGGACAATATTGGCAGGGAAATGAGCCTAGTCATCATTTGGCATATCTGTACAATTTTGCTGGTGAGGCTTGGAAAACTCAAAAATTGGTTCATAAAATTTTGACTGAATTGCATTCTGCCACACCCAGGGGATTATCGGGAAATGATGATTGCGGTCAAATGTCGGCATGGTATATTTTAAGTGCAATGGGATTTTATTCGGTTACACCGGGACAGGATATTTATGTTTTCGGATCGCCATTATTTGAAAAAGCAATAATTAATTTAGAAAATGGGAAGCAGTTTATAATTGAAGCCAAAAATGTTTCGGACAAGAATATTTATATACAATCTGCAAGTTTAAATGGAAATAATCATACAGGATCTTATTTAAGGCACCAAGATATCATTAATGGAGGCACTTTGGTTTTTGAAATGGCCGATCAACCAAACAAAGATTGGGGAACTTCTCCAGAAGATCGCCCATATTCTGTTATGGGTGAAGAAATGGTTGCCTTGCCTTATATTGAATCAGGTAAAACGTTATTTTTAAAGAGTACTGAAATAGGTTTAGCTTGCAGTACGGAAGGTGCAGAAATTAGATATACTCTAGATGGTACTACACCTACTGAAAATTCTGATCTCTATAATTCACCGTTAAAAATTTCGGAAACAGAAACATTAAAGATTCGCTCTTTTCATAAAGATCTTAAACCGAGTATAACTATCGATTATAAAATTAAAAAAGCCGCATTCAAAGAATCGACAAAGAACATTCATGTCAAAAAGGGATTACATTATGATTATTTTGAAAGATTTTTTGTTACAACAGAAGACATGAATAGACTGTCTCCTCTGGAATCTGGAACCCTCGATACTTTTTCTATAGAAAATGCAAAAATTGACAATTATTTTGGTTATCAATATGAAGGCTATATCAAATTGCCCAAAGATGGGATTTATACATTCTATCTGGAATCTAATGACGGTAGCAAACTATTTATTGATGATCTAGAACTAGTAGAAAATGAAGCTAATCATGGTCCTGTAGAAGAGCCTGGTTCAATCGCTTTAAACAAAGGACTTCATAAGATCAAAGTCAGGTATTTTCAATGTGGAGGAGGAAAAATGTTGAAACTAAGCTATAGTTCAAACGAAATATCTAAACAGGAAATTCCTGCATCAATTTTATTTCAAATAAAATAGACCTGGCAGGATAATTTTAAAGAACTAGAGATTTTAAAAAGAAGAATAAATTATTATGGAAAAAATCAAATGGGGAATAATTAGTACAGGTCATATTTCAAATAAGTTTGCCAAAGCTTTGGCTATTCTGCCTCAGGCCGAACTTGTTGCAGTGGCTTCAAGAAATATAAGCGCTGCTCAGAAATTTGCCAAAGAACATAATGTGCCTAAGGCATACGCAACTTATGAGGAATTGGCAAAAGATCCTGATATTGATGTGATCTATATTGGTACACCACATACTTTTCATCTTGAAAACAGTATCCTGTGCATGCGTAATGGAAAATCTGTTTTGTGCGAAAAGGCTTTAACTATAAATGCAGCAGAAGCAAAAAAAATGGTTGGAATTGCACGTGAGGAAAATGTGTTCCTTATGGAAGCAATGATACCCCGTCATGTTCCGCTGTTAAAAAAAGCCATAAAATGGATAAAAAATGGTCGAATAGGGGAAGTTAGAATGGTTAAGGCATCCCGATGTGCCAGAGGAGTGTTTCCTCCGGGGGCCCGTCAGTTAAACCCTGACCTGGGTGGAGGTAGTCTATTGGATGTTGGAGTCTATGTCATTTCATTTGCTTCACAGATCTTTGGAAAAGCACCAGTAGAAGTTACTGGAATGAGCCATATTGGCGATTGGGGTTCGGACGAACAAGGGGTTGCTATTTTGAAATACGACAAAGGTGAAATTGCAGACCTCTCATTTGCATTGAGAACCAATGCCGTTGATGAAGCATATATTCTGGGTACCAAGGGATATATAAAAGTAGATGAAGTTTTTGCCGTACCTACCAAAGCAACTCTTTATGTAGACAATAAAGAGATTGAAACAATAGAAGAACCAATCATTGGTAATGCATTAAATTATGAAGCTGAAGAAGTAATGCGATGTTTGAATGAGGGTTTAAAAGAGTCTCCATTCATGCCATTGGATGAATCCATACAGATCATGGAAGTTATGGACAAGATCAGAAAACCATGGGGCTTGACCTATTCAAACGATTTAACTAGTTAATTTATTATGAAAATATTATTAAGAATATTTCTATTTACGATTGCCTTTGGTTTTGCTACTTGTTCCACTGAGGAGGTAAAAAATTACACACAATATGTCGATCCATTTATAGGAACGGGAGGGCACGGGCATACATTTCCCGGGGCAATGGTACCCTTTGGGATGGTACAGTTAAGTCCGGATACACGCATGGAAAACTGGGATGGATCTTCAGGTTACCACTATTCCGATAAGACCATTATGGGATTCAGTCATACCCATTTAAGTGGTACAGGTGCTCCTGAATTTTGTGATATACTATTTATGCCCACCACGGGCAAAGTAAATGTTCTTGTTGGTGATGAGGAAAATTCGGAAACAGGTTATCGTTCAAAATTTTCACATGAAAATGAATTTGCAAGCGCCGGATATTACAAAGTACTGCTCGACGATTATAATGTTACGGCAGAATTAACTGCGACAAATCGTACTGGTTTTCATCGTTATACTTTCCCTGAATCGGGAGAATCAAATATTATTATCGATCTGTTGAATCGGGATCGGGTTATTGCTTCAGAGATCAATATCCTCAGTGATACAGAAATATCCGGTTTTAGAAGATCTGTTCGCTGGGCCAAAGACCAGCATGTTTATTTCTATGCAAAGTTTTCAAAACCTTTTAAAAGTGTTGGTATTGCCGTAAATGATGAAATTGTTAAAAATATTAAAACAGCAAAAGGGAAAAATATTAAAGGCTTTGTAAATTATACAACGGAAGAAGGTGAAAGTGTATCGGTAAAAGTAGGTATTTCATCTGTAAGTATTGATGGTGCAAAGAAAAATTTGGAGGCGGAAAATAAGGATTGGGAATTTGATAAAATCAAAAATGAAGCACAACAACTTTGGGAAAACCATCTGTCAAAAATTGAAATTGAAGGAGGAACTGATAGAGAACGAAGAATTTTTTATACTGGTTTATACCATACTGCCATGGCACCGGTGACTTTAAATGATGTTGATGGAAACTATCGGGGTGTTGATCGTGAAATTCATAAAGTGGATGGTTTTACAAGATATACCGTATGGTCCCTATGGGATATTTTTCGTACGCAAATGCCACTCTATACAATTATAGATCCTAACAGGATGAACGAATACATTCAAACATTTCTGGAAATTTATAAAAATGGAGGCAGACTCCCTCATTGGGAAATATGGGGGGAACGCTCCGGTTCTATGATAGGTCATCATTCACTTCCAATTATTTTAGACGCATATAATAAAGGGATTCGCGATTATGATGTAAAGCTTGCCTATAATGCGATGAAAAACCAAGTAGATCAATCCGGGAGTTATTCTAATATGGGATTTCAACCTGGTGGTTCAGTTTCAGAAGTTATGGAATACGCTTATAATGATTGGTGTATAGCAGAAATGGCAAAAAACCTGGGTAAAGAAGAAGATTATCTTCATTATCAAAAAAGAGCTCAATTCTATAAAAATTTGTTTGACGAAACAACAGGTTTTATGCGACCAAAAAATTCAGATGGTACATGGCTGACCCCATTTGATCCTACAGAAGGGACACATCATTTTGTAGAAGGGAATTCCTATCAATACACTTTATTTGCACCACATGATATGAACAGTTTGATCGATTCTATAGGTGGAGATGAGAATTTTGATAAATGGCTGGATAATCTTTTTACCATTAAATCGAAACACGATAACGTAATTGTCGATGCAACAGGACTTATAGGTCAATATGCCCATGGAAATGAACCCAGTCATCATATGGCCTATTTGTATAATTATATTGGAAAACCATGGAAGACACAGGCCATGATAAGCCAAATATTAGAGACACTTTATGATGATAGTCCGGACGGAATTAGTGGTAATGAAGATTGTGGCCAGATGTCAGCCTGGTATATTATGAGTGCCATGGGGTTTTATCCGGTCTGCCCCGGAGAACCGACCTATACCTTTGGAAGTCCAGTTTTTGATAAAGTCACCATGAAACTTGAAAATGGTAAAAAATTCACTGTAGAGGCAGAAAATGTATCTAAAAATAATAAATATATCCAGTCGGTAACTTTAAACGGAAAAGATTATGACAGATCCTGGTTCAAACATGAAGATATCCTGAATGGAAGTACCCTAGTCTTTAATATGGGAGAAAAACCAAACAAATCCTGGGGTATTGCTAAAGAATCCAGACCTTTTACGGAACCATTGCAACCATATGTAACTTTGCCTTATGCCGTTACTTCTGATGCCTTTTTTTTGCATACAGGAAAGGTAGCGTTGAAGTGTTTGGATAAAGAAGCTAAAATACACTATACAATTGATGGTAGTGAACCATCAGAAAATTCTACTCTGTACAAAGACCCTATAACCGTGAATAAAACCTCTGTTATTAGGTTTACCGCTTTTAAAAAGAGGATGCTCTCAAGTACTCCGGTTTCTATTAAAATGAAGAAATTAGAATATGAAAATTTCACCAACTATGAAAACAAATTAAAATTTGACCCGGGTTTGGAATATAAATATTATCAAGCACATGTAATAAATGAATTTGAATTGGATGATTTAGAACCTTTGGAGATAGGTATTATTTCCAGAATAACAGCCGATGAAAGAAAACGGGAAGATTATTTTGGATATTCTTTTTCCGGGTATTTAAAGATTCCAAGAGACGGTATTTATTCCATTTCTATATCATCAAACGATGGAAATACCTTTTTCTTAGATGGTAAAAAGTTTGGAGGAGGTTCTATAGCCATCCGTAAAGGAATCTATAAAATTTCGCAAAAATATTTTCAATTGGGTAATAAAAAATGGGATATAGTGACCTGGGAAGGACCTGGAATAAAAAAACAGGAAATTCCACGAAGTGCATATTTCCATCATAAGAAATAATCAATATTCAAATAAAATTTAGTAAATAAAATAATAACGTATGAAACTAATTATTAAGAGTTTAGTACTTCTGTTGTTCTTCAATTCTTGCTCTAAGGACACGCAAACCAATATTGATAATTTGAGATGTGAATATCAGACAGATCCACTCGGTATTGACATTAATAATCCTAGATTTTTCTGGGAGATTAAAGATTCTCGTCGAGGGGCAAAACAAACAGCCTATCAGATCTTGGTGAGTAGTAGCATAAAAAAATTAGACAAAGGTGATGGGGACATTTGGAATAGCGGCAGGGTATTATCAGATCAATCTGCACATGTGGATTATGCCGGATCAAAATTAGAATCTTATAGAACATATTATTGGAAAGTAAAAATATGGGATGCGAGAGGGAATGCATCCAGTTTTAGTAAACCTTCTACCTGGGAGATGGGAATTTTAGCCATGAAAGAATGGGAGGCAAATTGGATAGGAAAGAAAATCAAACTAACATCAAAAGAAAAAGAAGCAAATAAATGGCAATGGAAAGAATGGATCTGGCACCCAACAGAAACCGGGAGTCGTGTGCCTGTTTATTTTAGAAAAAAAGTAGTACTGACTACTGATAAAAAAGTAACTTCTGCATTGATGCGTCTGACTGCAGATAATAAATTCACGGCGAATTTTAACGGTAAAGAACTTGGATCCGGAGATTCCTGGCAAAATATATACGATTTCGATGTAACGGGCTTAATAAAAAAGCAAAATATCATTGCGATCGAAGCGGAGAATACTATCGGAAATGTTTTTGGACTACTGATTAGCATGAAGATCAGTTTTGATGATGGTACTGTACAATTCATTGCACCAGACAAAAATTCAAAAGACTGGAAAACAGTGAATAAGAAATTTTCTGGTTGGAAAGAATTGAGATTTAATGATTCCAATTGGAGTAAAATTAAACTTCTGGGGGATTATGAAACGGGATCCTGGGAAAAAATCGATGAAAAAGATGAATATATAGCCCCTAGACCTGTATTAGTTCGTAATGAGATAGTAATTGATAAAAAGATCGAACGTGCCAGGGTCTATGTTACAGGGCTAGGGGGATATGTAATGCATATAAACGGAAATCGGGTTGGTGATGCCGTTTTTACTCCGGGATGGACACATTATCCGAAACGTATTCAATACCAAACTTTTGATGTAGGTAGTCTGCTTCATAAAGGAAAAAATGCCATTGGATCCATTCTGGGTAACCAATGGTGGAGCAGTGGATTGGGATGGCGTGGTTCAATTTCGTATAGTAACGGGCCATTGCGATTCTTTATGCAGCTGGTTGTGGATTATCAGGATGGGACGAGTGAAACATTTATTACGGATAAGGATTGGAAAGTACACAATGCGCCTATCACAGAAACAACCTTATATAATGGTGAAAAATATGATGCAAGATTAGAAGAAAATGGTTGGAACATGGTCAATTTTGATGACTCAGACTGGCAAACAGTAGCTATGTTAGATAAAGAAGAAGGAAAACTTGTTGCACAACAGGGACCCTTACTTCGAATAACAAAAGAAATTAAAACAAAAAGCATTACCAGTCCATCTGAAGGGGTTTACATAATTGATATGGGTCAGAATTTCGCAGGATGGGCGAGATTAAAAGTACAAGGAGAAGCAGGGACACATATAAAAATGCGCTTTGCAGAAACTCTGAAACCTGACGGAAATATTTACACTGATAATTTAAGAAAGGCCGAAGCAACGGATGAATATATATTAAAAGGTGGCGGCCTTGAGGAGTGGCAACCGGACTTTACCTATCATGGATATAGATATATTGAAGTTACCGGATTTCCAGGAGTCCCAGACTTGGATACCTTTACTGGACTTGTCGTGCATTCGGATGCATCGGTAATTGGAGGTTTTTCTTGTTCCAATGAATTGATAAATAAGATCCAGGAGAATATAACGTGGGGGCAGGCAAGCAATATGTATTCTGTCCCAACAGATTGCCCACAACGGGATGAACGTCTGGGCTGGATGGGAGATGCTCAGGCCTTTGCGGCAACATCCAGTTATAATAAGGAAATGATAAGTTTCTTTAATAAATGGATGTACGACATAACAGATGGGCAGGATGAAGACGGTGCTGTTCATGATGTGAATCCGGTAATTGTAGTTAAGGGACCAGCTGCTCCGGGCTGGGGTGATGCTGTTTTTGTAGTGCCTTGGGTGATGTATAAATTCTATGGCGATCAACGGATTCTTGAAGAAAATTATAATGCCATCGTTGCATGGGTAGAATATATGAGATCTAAAAGTGTAGGCAACCTTTACGAAAAGAGTGGTTACGGCGATTGGGTGGCTGTAGAAAAATCACCCTCTGAGCCTATTGGCTCAGCATATTTTTTCTACGGAGCAAAAATGGTTTCAACCATAGCAGGAATATTAGGTAAAACGGAAGATAAAAAAAAATACAAGGAATTAGCCGGCAAGATCGCGAAAGCATTTAATGAAAAGCATTTTGATGAGTCAAATAGTACTTATACAGGGGATACGCAAACGGCCAATTTAATTCCACTAAATTTTGGCATCGTACCAAAAGATAAAAAAAATGCTGTTGCAGCTAAGATTGCAGAAAATGTAAAAGCAAAAGACAATCATCTAACTACAGGATTTTTAGGAGTTGCTCTACTCCTTCCTACACTTAGCGATTATGGATACAACGACCTAGCTTATAAAGTAGCTTCGCAAAAAACATATCCGTCATGGGGATATACTATAGAAAAAGGAGCAACTTCTATTTGGGAATTATGGAATGGTGACACAGAAGGGCCAAGTATGAATTCGAGAAACCATTTTGCCTTAGGCTCTTGTGGAGAATGGTTTTATGGTTACCTGGGTGGTATAAGACCTACTTCCGATATGCCCGGATTTAAAAAAATTATCTTGGCTCCTATACCGGTTCAAGATTTGGATTGGGCAAAGGCAAGTTTAAAAACCACTTATGGATTAGTTGCCTCTGATTGGCAAAGAAAAGAGAATACTATAGCTTATAATTTTTCTATTCCAGTAAATACAACGGCCGAATTTCATCTTCCTTATTTGGGTAAGGATATCATTGCCATAAGAGAAGGTGATATTCTGATTTATGACAAGGAAGTATTTATCCCATCACCGGGCATTGAATTATTAAAAAGCACTAATAATGAAACAATAATAAACCTGGATTCAGGGGAATATAATTTTATTGTAGAATATAAATAACAAATCAAGATGAAAACATTTTTTCAATTACTTGTCCTTTTCCTTTTCACAAATGCTTGTATTCAAAAAAACGAAGTGAGTATTATTAATTTAAAATGTGAGTACAAAGTAGATCCACTTGGTGTGGATATTACTAAACCTCGATTTAGCTGGAATATAGAATCGGAGCAGAGAGGTGTTTATCAATCTGCCTACCAATTATTAGTTGCCTCCAGTATAGAGAATTTAAATAACGACCAGGGAGATATTTGGGACAGCAAAAAAATAGATTCAGATCGATCGATACAGGTCTATTATAATGGAAATCAATTAGAGAGCGATCAAAAGTATTTTTGGAAAGTCAAGGTGTGGGATCAGGATGACTTCACGCATACAAGTGAACCGGCAATCTGGACTACCGGTCTTTTTAAGGAGTCCGACTGGAAAGCAAAATGGATTGGATTGGATGAGGCAATTGGAGATGATGACCCCAATACATCTCATAGAAGACTATCTTCGAGAATGTTAAGACAGGAGTTTGATATAGAGAAAAAAATAAAATCAGCGACTGCATTTGTTTCCGGATTAGGACTGTTTGAAGTGTATATCAATGGAGAAAAAATTGGAGATCAGGTATTAGCGCCAGGATTAACAGAATACGACAAAAGAACATTTTATATGACCTTTGATCTTACAAAGGATTTACAATTTAACAAAAATGCGATTGGGATAATATTGGGCAACGGACGGTATTTTGCACCTAGAAACAATGAACCCACAGAAACCAAAACTTATGGATATCCAAAGGCAATTTGTCAGATCAATATATTGTTTGAAGACGGTTCAACAAAAATCATCAAAACTGATGAAAACTGGAGACTAACAACAAATGGACCGACACGTAAGAACAATGAATTTGATGGTGAATTTTATGATGCAAGAATGGAACTGGATGGCTGGAATAAAGCAGGTTATGATGCTTCAGACTGGATCTCAGCAAAAATAGTAGACAAACCCGGGGAAAAATTAGTAGGACAACCGAGCGAACCCATAAAGATTATTGAAGAACTTGATCCTATTGAGGTGAATGAAGTAAAACCGGGGGTATTTATCTTTGATATGGGGCAAAATATGGTGGGTTGGACACAACTTTTTGTCAATGGAAAATCAGGAGATAAAGTGACCTTAAGATTTGCGGAAACAGTTAACGATGATGGTACTTTGTTTTTGGATAATATTCGCGGAGCTGAGGTCACCGATACATATATATTAAATGGTGATGGAGAAGAATCCTGGGAGCCCAAGTTTACTTATCATGGATTTCGTTTTGTTGAAATGACAGGATTTCCGGGTAAACCAAAACTCAATTCGATTAAAGGAAAAGTTATTCATGATGCACTGGAGGTCACCGGTTCGTTTAAAAGCTCTAATGCACTGATAAATAATATTTATAAAAATGCCTATTGGGGAATCAGGGGAAACTATAGAAGTATGCCAACAGATTGTCCTCAAAGAGATGAAAGGCAAGGCTGGCTGGGTGATCGTTCTACAGAGTGTACCGGAGAAAGCTATATTTTTGACATATCGAAACTCTATAACAAGTGGGTTACCGACATGAATGATGGGCAACTGGAGAGTGGAAGCATTTCAGATGTGGCTCCATCTTATTGGCCCTTATATACTGATAATACTACCTGGCCGGGGACTTTTCTTTTTGCATCTGATATGTTATATACACAATACGGAGATCTAAAAACTATTGAGACGAATTATCCGGCTATGAAAAAATGGATAGAGCACATGAGTCAGTTCTTAAATAATGGCATCATGAGCAAAGACACCTATGGGGATTGGTGTGTTCCTCCGGAAGATGTTAAATTGATACATACTGGTGATCCTCTGAGAATTACAAGTTCGGAATATATTGGTACTGCTTATTTTTATTACGAGTTAAAACTCATGGCAAAATTTGCAACTTTATTGGGAGAGGAAGGTGCAGAGCAATACGCTGAAACCGCGGAAATCATGAAATCTGCTTTTAACGATAAATTTTTAGATAAGTTAGATGTTAAGTACAGTAACAATACCCATACGGCAAATATCTTGGCCTTGGCTTTTGATCTGGTTCCTAATGAGTACAGAAAAAGAATCCTTGATAATTTATTGCAGAAAATATTAGCCGAAAGTGATGGTCACGTGGGTAGTGGAATTATCGGAGGGCAATGGCTAATGCGTACTCTAACAGATAATGGACATGAAGATGTTGCTTACACTTTAGCCACTCAAAATACATATCCTAGTTGGGGCTATATGGTGGAAAAAGGAGCAACAACTATTTGGGAGCTGTGGAATGGAGATGAAGGTGACCCTGGAATGAATTCAGGAAATCATGTGATGCTTTTGGGAGATCTTATTATTTGGTTCTACGAAAATTTAGCAGGTATCAAAGCGGATCCTGAAATTCCAGCATTTAAGCATATCATTATGAAACCTAATGTTTTGGGCGACTTATCATATGTTGATGCATCGTATAAATCCAGTTATGGTATAATAAAGAGTAGATGGGAATTAGAGAAAGATAAGTTCAAATGGGATATAATCATACCGGCAAATACAACTGCTACAATCTACATTCCAACAGTAGATAAAGAAGAGGTGATGGAAGGCAATAAATTAGCCTCAAAAAGTGATGGAATTAATTTTATTGGATGGGAAGGTAAGAGGGCTATCTTTAAAGTTGAATCCGGGCAATACTCTTTCATCTCAGAAGGAGTGGATCTAAATATGACACAAGGATTCGTAAGTACTCCTGTAATAAATCCAACTAAGACTACCTTACGGTCTGGGGACAAAATTTTGGTGGATATCAGCTGTAAAGATGAAGAAGCTGTGATACATTATACAACGGATAAAACCGTGGTCAACGAATCTTCACCTGTTTACAAGGAACCATTTGAAATATCACTTAATACTGTTGTTAAAGCACAGGCTTTTAAAAAAGGTCTTAATCCCAGCAATCAATCCAAGGTAATCTACAATTTTATCGATCCGAATAAAAATGGAATAAATTATGCGTTATACAGGGGCGAGTTCATAAATCTACCTGATTTTAGTAAGTTAAAACCAGTAGAAAGAGGTAAAGTATTTCAATTTGAATTGACAAAAATTGATGTTCCTAAAAATAATTTTGCAATTCAATATAGATCCTATCTTCAAATTGAAAAAGAAGGACAATATGATTTTTCAACAAGTTCCAATGATGGCAGTAAATTATATATTGACAATAAACTTTTAGTAGATAATGATGGAGAGCATGGAGCAAGAGAACTGAGTGGTTCAATATTTCTAACCACAGGTAAACACATAATCCGAGTAGAATATTTTCAAAGTGGAGGTAGTAAGGCATTAAAAGTAAAATATAGCTCTGATGAAATTACAAATCAGGCTATTCCGGGATCCGTTCTTTTTATAAGTAAGAATTAAGATGAAACATAATATTTCTCGACGTAACTTCATTCATAAAAGTCTAGTTTCTAGCATATTTATAAGTGGGCTCGGGCTATATAGCTGTCAAGACTTTTCTTCGAAGAACAAAGGACCGATTCGTAAATTTCACATAAGCTTACAAGAGGAAGCATGGAAAGAACATCCTGAATTGATCGACATTATGAAAAATGCCGGTATTACCGATGTATGGATGGCGTCTTATTTACAGGGCAAATGGTATAAAACACCAAAAGAGTTAAGAAGAATTGCTGACTTTTTAATATCTAAAGGGTTTAATCCACATGTATTAACTGTTCCTCTGGGACATCCGGGAAATGCAATAGACCCAATGGATGAGTCTTGGTCTGAAAAAAAGGAGAATTGGAAAAACTCATGTGATTATGATGGAAGCTTGTACTCCGGAACTTCAATTCACCCGCAAGTAGTTAAAGATAATTTAGCAGCGCATAAATTACTCGCCAATGAGGAGTTTGAACTCCTGTTTTTGGATGATGATTTTCGTTTGGCAAAATATCCAGGACGGATTGGCGGTTGTTTTTGTGATGAGTGCAAAAACGAATTCCTTACTGACTATAACTATAATTTAGAGGATTGGAAAGTCTTAATTGGATCTATCGAAAAAAGAGATCCTACAAAAGTTCTTCGCTCTTGGGTTGAATATATCTGTGACAAAGAAAATAAAATGTTTGTTGCCCTTCAGAAAGCTACCCCACAAATGGAAATTGGTATTATGGTAATGTATCTTGGTGCCGAGAAGGCCGGAATAGATCTTACTAAATATAAAAACGTCCCATTTAGAGTTGGTGAATTGATGTTTGGGGATAAAAGTTTTGGGAAAGTTAAGGGAAAGACAGACGAATTATTCAGTGCCTTATTTCATAGAAGATTTGTAAATCCTGAACTGGCTTATAGCGAAACCACCACCTATCCGCAGGATGCACTTTCATCAAAGAACATGGCAGCAAAGCTTACTGTATCATTAATTTCAGATGTCCGTAATACTATGTTTATGAGCGGGTTAAAACCATTTCCAGTAGAGAATTGGAAAACAATCGCGCCTGCAATGAAAAAGTCTGCTCAGCTTCATGAAGAAATTGTGGGTTTGATACCAAAAGGTCCTTTCAAGCATTATTGGGGTTGGGATAGCAGATTAGTGGGAGAAGATAAGCCATTTAGTTTATTTCTTGCGTCTGGTATTCCTTTTGAAGTAATTGATACTGTCACAGATGATGGGTGGATATTTCTTTCAAATGAAGATGCAAGATCTGTTATGAATGGAAGAGTAAGGACAAAAAATAAAAATCTTGTTGTTAGAAATGAAGCGAATGTAATAGGAGATGATTTTATTTATATGGATGAAACTATAGATGATATTTTAGCCTTTAAGAAAAGCATTGCTCCCACGTTAAAAGGTATCCCTTATGTGGATGGGAATTCACCGGTGATATTTTCCTGGTACCCAACTACAGAAAAAGGTATTTTATGGAATGTAAATGAAGAAAAGAGAGATTTTACAATTATTATAAACGAAAAAGTAAATCAAACGGTCGCAATTGAAGGTTTAGATGTTGCTTTGGTTTCTGGCTTAAAATAGCATCGAAATAATTGACCTAAAACATTTTCTGAAAAATTTTATAAAAACCATATAGGTATTATCAAAGAATAATAAGTTAAATATTAATGCAAATACAACAATATATTTGAAGCATAATTTAATAATTTTATATTTCTTTGTTAACAACCGTCAGAAAATTATACAGTTATCTAATCCAATAGCATTAAACTGTATATTTCTCAAACTTAAAAATTGGAAAATCAATGATTAAATCAAATGATTACTTAGATAATATGGCTATTATAAAAAAGTTTTTTTTGTTAATTTTTGGTATTTTCCTGCTAATAGGATGTTCAAATAATAAAGAGAAAAGTACAGAAAAAAAGAGTTCTGCTCCGTTGGAAAATACTCTGTCAAAAGTAGAGATTGCCGATGGTTGGGAATTATTATTTGATGGAAAAACTTTTAATGGATGGCGGGGTATAGGGAAAAGCGCCGTACCTGACGGTCACTGGGAAATTGAAGATAATTGTATAAAGAAAATAAAGAGCGGAGATGTTCCAACTTTGGCGGATGGCCAACCTGCTAAAGGTGGTGACCTGATGACAGATAAAACTTTCGCTAATTTTGAATTGAGCTTTGATTGGAAAATTAGTGAGGCCGGAAATAGCGGGGTCAAATACAACGTAATTGAAGAAGTGTCAGTTAATAATGGTTCAACTAGTGCACTTGGTTATGAATATCAGGTTCTTGATGATGAAAAACATAATGACAATGCAAATCCAACACATAGGACAGCCTCTTTATACGATATGATCGAGGCCGTTGGAGGTTCAGCAAAACCCATAGGGGAGTTTAATACAGGTAAAATAATATTTAATAACAATCATGGTGAACATTGGCTCAATGGAGTAAAAGTGGTTGAATATGATATTGATAGTGCTGAGTTCCAAGAGCTCTTTAAAAAAAGTAAATACCATAATCACACGGATTTTACCGAACATAAAATAGCGCATATTATTTTACAGGATCATGGAAATGATTGTTGGTATAAGAACATAAAAATTAGGAAATTAAAATAACAGATCTAAAAGGAATTTATCATGAAAAAAGCAATTACCAGAAGAAAATTTATCAAGAAGGGATCGGCCGGATTAGCAGGTGCAGCAATGTTTACAAGTGCTCTCTCCTATGGAAGAATTCTAGGAGCGAATGACGCACTTCACATGGCGGTCATTGGGATTCGAGGAAGAGGCCGTGGCCATATTGAAAATTTTGCCAAGATGAAAAATGTTCGTGTTAAATATTTAGTAGATATTGATGAGAACTTGTTCAAGGATCGATTGGATATAGTGGAAAAATTAGTGGGATACAGACCTCAAACAGAATGGGACATGCGGAAAGTGTTTGACGACAAGGAAATTGACGCTGTTTCGGTAGCCACTCCCAATCATTGGCATGCACTTTCAACGATCTGGGCTGCTCAGGCAGGTAAACATGTTTATGTTGAAAAACCTTCCTCGCACAATGTGTTTGAAGGAAGAAAAATGATCGAAGCCTCAAGAAAATACAATGTCTTGGTTCAGGTTGGATTTCAGAACCGGTCTATTTTAAATACCAATAGAGCGATCAAGTTTATTCGCGATGGTAAGTTAGGTGAGGTTTATATGACCAGAGGTTTATGTTTCAAACCAAGAGCTGATATTGGAATCTATCCTGATGGTCCTATGAAAGCAGGAGAAAAATTTAGAATGAACTTAGAGTCTGGCAGCTATGAAACTCCTTATACAGAGGCGTATTTAAAAGATGTTCATTATGATATGTGGCTAGGCCCTGCTCCGGAAAGACCTTTTAATAGAAATAGATTCCATTATAACTGGCATTGGAATTGGGATTATGGAAATGGCGATACAGGTAATCAGGGACCACATCAATTTGATGTGGCACGTTGGGCATTAGGAAAAGATGATCTACCTGTTAGAGTTAACTCTATGGGAGGATATTTTAAATATAAATCAGCACAAAATACACCAAACACGCAAACTTCTGTTTTTGAATATGCTGATGGAAAGATATTAGAATTTGGTACTCGTGGATTATTTACCAATCCTGAAGGTGTTCTTTTACCGGATATTGAGCTTACCGGTGATGGTAGAATATCTGCAAGTGCAGATACCCGTCCTGTTAAAATAGGAACCATTGTACTCGGTACTGATGGGTGGATGCAAATTGATTCAGGTGGTAATTGGCAAACATTCTTTGGTAGAAAAAATGAAGCTGGACCTACCTCAGGAGAAAAAGATGATTCTTATAATCCATTAGATCTTACCGGAGGAGGTGGAGGTGCTATTTTTGATAATTTTATTTCGGCTGTTCGAAACGGTGATCGATCTGAGTTAACCTGTGATATTGAAACAGGTCATATGTCGACCGTTCTGCCATTAATAGCAAATATTTCTTATAAGATGGGAAGAGAATTAAAACTTGACGGTAAGCAGGAATCTTTCATTAATGATAAAGAAGCAAATAAACTGCTTACACGTGATTATAGAAAGGATTATACGGTTCCTAATAAAGTTTAATTTTTAATATAAATTCAGGGTTCAACTTTTTAGAATTATGAATTTTGAAACCGTGATTATTTATTCGATCGATGGCTTTCTGTCATCGATCGAATTTTAAACAAATGTTATTTAAATTAAAAAAAATGAGAAAATTAATAATATTGATCCCAGTTTTATTTTTGATCATAACAAGTAGTTGTTGCTCAGAAAAAAAGAAAGATGGTTTGAAGAATGAAAATATTTTGAAAAATGAAATGGTACTGGTAGACAACAAAAATGACCAAAAGGTGGATGTTTTAGTGGATGGAGAATTATTTACTTCCTATCTATATACGAACAATATGTCAGTTCTTAAAAAAACAACCCTTTATCCCATTGTTTCAGCAAATGGGGAGATTATTACTCGTGGATTTCCTATAGACCCAAGACCAAATGAAAGGACAGACCATCCGCATCATATTGGAGCTTGGTTTAATTATGGCGATGTAAATGGTTTGGATTATTGGAACAATTCAGATGCCATTTCGGAAGATAAAAAGAACGAGATGGGTACAATTCGCCATGAAAAAATTGTTGCTCTTAAAAATGGAAATGGGAAAGCAGAATTAATTGTAACTACAAACTGGTTAAAACCAGATGGAGAAGTATTGTTAAAAGAGAAGACTAAGTTTATTTTTTATGCCGAAGATGGCAAGAGAATTATTGATAGAATAGTTACTTTAACAGCACTTGATGAACTGGTTTTATTTAAAGATAATAAGGAAGGAATGGTTGCAATAAGAACTGCAAGACAATTAGAACATCCAAGTGATAAACCAGTTGTTCTGAGTGATGCACATGGTAATAAAACAGACGTACCTGTTTTAGACAATACCGGAGTAACGGGTCATTATCTTAGTAGTGAAGGTCTGGAAGGTACAGACGTATGGGGCAAAAGGGCCAAATGGGTTGCACTCACAGGAACTATTAATAGCAAGGATGTAACGGTAGCAATAATGGATGAACCGAATAATATAGGGTATCCAACATATTGGCATGCAAGAGGTTATGGTTTATTTGCTGCAAATGCTCTAGGGCAAAAAATATTTAGCGATGGAGAAGAGGAATTAAATTTTTCGTTGGAACCAAAAGCTGAGGTTACTTTTAAATATAGAATTGAGGTTTTGGATGGCAAAGCGAATAAAGAGCAATTAGAATCGGATTATAATAAGTTTATAAATAAATAAATTTTTCAAAAATGGTTAAAAAATACAGTATAACTCTAGGTGTAGTACTCGCATTATTATTTTCTATTGGATGGAACTATCCAACAACAGAATGGACCTATTTATTTAATGGTAAAAACCTTGACGGTTGGATAAAGCGAGGTGGAGAAGCTACATATGTTGTTGAAGGAGACATGATCGTTGGAATTACCGGAAAGAACACACCAAACACATTTTTATGCACAGAAAAGGATTATTCAAATTTTATTTTCGAAGTTGATTTTCTTGTAGATGATAGAATGAATTCCGGAATACAAATAAGAAGTAATAGTATTGAATCTTATCGTGAAGGTCGCGTACACGGATATCAAGTTGAAATAGATCCATCGGCAAGATCGTATAGTGCTGGTATTTATGATGAAGCGAGACGAGGTTGGTTATATGATCTTGGAAATAATGAAGCAGCGCGAAGAGCTTTTAAACATAATGAATGGAATAAATTGCACATTGAAGCTATTGGAAATTCGATCCGGACATGGATAAATGGAGTTCCGGCAGCTAATCTTGTTGATGATGTTACCGAAAGAGGCTTTATCGGCTTGCAGGTTCATCAAATGAAAACAGCCGGTGTAAAAGTGAAATGGAAGAATATAAGAATAATGGATTTAGGTACTACGACCGAATTCCCCCAAATTATTGTTGGTAAACCATTAAAATAAACCATTAAATCGTTTATAAAGATGGAGCCTATCAAATATTCTAAAATTCAGATCTCAATTCTAGTAGCCTTAAGATTGGTTGTTGGATATCATTTCCTTTTTGAAGGCATGGATAAATTATTTAACCCTAATTGGACTTCGGCTGGATTTTTATTGCAATCCAATTGGCTGTTCGCAGATATTTTCCACTCTCTGGTGGATAGTTCAATAATTTTAGGCATGGTTGATTTCGCGAATATATGGGGTCAGATTTTGATCGGTTTAGGACTAATACTAGGGCTATTTTCTAGATGGGCTGCTTATGCCGGAGCCCTTTTGCTTTTCTTCTATTATATCGCAATTCCACCTTTTGTTAATAGCTATACTTTTATCGATAAGAATTTATTGGAATTATTCGCTTTTTTAGTTCTAGCGGTCTTTCCAACAAGTCAAATTATTGGAATTGATCTTTTAATTAATAAGTTCACAAATCGAAAGTCATGAGAAAAAACAACATGCATAGAAGAGATTTTATAAAAGGAACATTATCGTCAGGAATTGTTTTGGCGAGTTTACCTTTTTACAGCTACGCGAATATTTTAAGTAGTGACCAACAAATGAAACTTGGTCTTGTTACTTATCTATGGGCTAAAGAGTGGACGAATTCAGAAATCATTAGTAATTGTGAAAAAGCTGGAATTCAAGGAGTGGAACTTCGTTCTACGCATGCACATGGCGTTGAGATTACACTTAACAAAAAGGAGAGAAAAGAGATAAAAAAAATGTATAAAAACAGTGGTGTGGAATTGGTTGGTTTGGGAAGTGCTGAAGAGTACGATCAAAAAGACCCGGCACTTGTTCGACAAGCCATTGAAAACACCAAAGCATTTATAAAATTAAGTCATGATGTTGGCGGATCGGGAGTTAAAGTTCGACCAAATCATCTTCACACGGATGTGCCTCAAGAACAAACAATTGAGCAAATAGGAAAAGCACTCAATGAAGTTGCTGCCTATGGTGCAGATTATGGGCAGGAAATACGTGTAGAAGTACACGGGCGTGGTACTCAGAATCCTGAAATTATGAAGAAGATCATGGATATTGCAGACAATCCAAATGTTGGAGCTTGTTGGAATTGTAACCAAGAGGATCTACAAGGAAAAGGATTTGACTATAATTTTAATCTATTAAAAAACAGGTTTGGAAATACCATACACATCAGAGAGTTGAACAGTACAGATTATCCATATAAAAGTTTAATGGAAGAATTGATAAAAATGAATTATGGAGGATGGCTGCTTTTAGAATGTCGTACACATCCGGCAGACACGATAGCAGCGATGTCAGAGCAGAAACAAATCTTTGATAGCTGGGTACAGAAAGGGTCTAAGTAACTTATCCTAATACTTTAATATTCAATAGAAAAAATGATTCCACCATGAGAACTTACGGTTAGTATGAATTCAATATAGGAAAATATTATAATGGCAAATAAAAAATCAAAAGATAATTCAAACAACCAAATCTCTCGGCGAGATGTACTTAAAGGCTTAGCCGCAGTACCGGTATTAGGTCTGTTTACATATGATTTTTGGAAAAAGAGAACCTTAGAAAAAGCAAGAAACAAAATAGCACAGTTAGATCTTGGACTGACTTCTGACTCTCCTTCAATTCTTCCAAGTAGTTCCCTGGGAAGTTCTGAAAGAATAATTCGCATTGGTATTATTGGTGTTGGAGGAAGAGGAACTTCATTACTCAAATCTGCCGGATTTATGATTCCTGATGAGTATAATGAACTGTTTGAAAAAGCCAATAATAACGATAAGGCTGCTGAGAGTAAATTGGAAAGATATTATAACCAGGATATGTTGAATATTCAGGTTATTGGTATTTGTGATGTTTTCGACCTGCGAGCTGAAAGAGGCGTTCAAATTGCTTCCAATGGAATCCAGCCCAATGGGGAAGCTGTTGACAATAAGCTCATTAAACGCTACCATAGATATCAGGATCTATTGGCTAATCCGGATATTGATGCAGTAATAATTTCCACTCCCGATTTTCATCATGCACATATGACTATTGATGCAGTCAAAGCCGGAAAACATGTTTATTGTGAAAAAGCAATGACTTTAACGGAAAATGAATTGCATCAGGTTTATGCGGAAGTAAAAAAGAGTGGTGTAGTCTTTCAACTGGGACATCAGAACAGCAAAAATGAAACCTTTAAAAAGGCCAGAGAAATAATAGATAAAAATATACTCGGTAAAGTAACTTTAGTTGAAACTACAACCAACAGGAATTCACCACACGGTGCATGGATAAGGCATCTTGACGGCAATGGAAATCGAAAACCGGGTTCTCTAGAGACTATTGATTGGAAACAGTGGCTGGGAAATACACCTGATGTTCCTTTTAGCATAGAGCGGTATTATGGATGGCCACGTTGGTTTGCCTATGACACAGGACTAGCCGGACAATTATTTTCTCATGAGGTGGATGCCTTAAATCAAATTATGGGTTTTGGAATACCCAAGTCGGCAACTTCATCGGGGGGTATTTATTTTTATAAGGAAGAGCGAGATATGCCGGATACATTTCAATCAGTATTGGAATTTTCAAACAGAAAATTTACCATGCTTTATAGTGCATGTCTTGCTAGTAGTAAGTCTCGAGGAAGAGTTTTTATGGGAAGCGATGCAAGTATGAAGGTTGGCAGCACTTTAGAGGTAAATGTAGATAGAAGTTCCATTCAATATAAAAATAAGATCAAAAATGGTCTTATAACCACAGATGCTCCATTTTATACTTATCCTGCTAAACCAATTAAGATAGATGGGATTTCCTCGGCAACGGAACAGTATTATGCTGAGCGTGGGCTGATTGATACAAGAGTGAAAGGGAAAAGCATGGATATTACACATTTACATATCAAAGAATGGATAGATGTGATCAGAAATGGAGGTACAACGGGTTGTAATATTGAAAAGGCCTTTGAAGATACGGTTGCTGTCCTCATGGTTCATAGATCTTATGTGGAGAACAGAAAAGTGGAATGGGATCCAATAAATAGAAAAATTGTTTAAAGTATTTTAGGAAAACAAAAAAGTAAAATGTGCCTTAAATAAATAACTTTTCTCTTTCCTGATTAGATATAAAATTTACACCGAGAATTGTCAAAATATGAAATTTCCCTTATACTTTCTCCTGGTTTTAACTATTATTTCTCTTAGCAGTTGTACTAATCCAGCAAATAAAGATTTTACTGATAAGGTTAACCCTTTCATCGGTACCGTTGGAAATGGGAATACTTTTTTAGGCCCGGTTCTTCCGTATGGAATGGTTCAGTTAGGACCGATATCGCATTATACGAAAGACATGAATTCAGGAACTATTTATGGTTTTAGTCATACACATGTTAGTGGTATGGCAGGTGGAGGAAATAGGGCTCCAGGAAATGTAAATTTTATTCCGGCAATTCTTGATGGGCAAATTAGTGAGAGTAACTCCTCTGATAATAAACAACCTCTTCAATCCCATTTTAAACATAACAATGAAATTGCTTCTCCTGGTTATTACAGAGTGGTCTTAGATGATTACAATATTAATGTTGAATTGACTTCAACCACCAGAGTAGGGTTTCATAGGTATACATTCCCGGAATCAGATCAGGCTGCTATAGTTTTGAAACTTGGTAATGGCTCATTAACCATGAAGGATAATGAAATTTCAGGATGGAACAATAGTGTATTTTTTGTTGCTGAGTTTTCTAAACCCATTGGAGGTCTTGAAATTAATAACAATGGTATTATTAGTGAAATCAATACAGTAGAGGGTAAAAATATAACGGGGATATTCAAGTTTGACACCAAAGAAAATGAGGTCATACTTCTTAAAGTGGGCATTTCTATGGTAGGTGTGGAAGGAGCAAGAAATAATCTTAAAAAAGAGTTGCCGGGTTGGGATTTTGATCAGGTTCTTAAAAATGCTAGAAGTACATGGAATAAGGAGTTAGGCAAAATTGAAGTGGA
>Ga0209633_10000971_pt1 | contig 31312 bp, 27 predicted proteins | sample Cruoilmetagenom1_FD_187290 | JGI IMG/M metagenome (GOLD analysis project Ga0209633, IMG submission 187290) | Oil polluted marine microbial communities from Coal Oil Point, Santa Barbara, California, USA - Sample 1 (SPAdes) (version 2) | ecosystem: Environmental > Aquatic > Marine > Oil seeps ... | reverse complement strand
TTTCTTAAAACGACAATACTTAACTTTTTGTTTAGTATCAATATCTAATGGAGTAAGATATCTAATATCTGCTTTGTTCCCACCTTTTGCTTGTTGATCTATTGAAGACATATCTTAGTTTTTAGTTGCTTTTACACGTTCTTTTCTCTTTTCTGCCCAAGCAGCTGAATGTTTATCTAACTTTACAGTTAAATAACGCATGATGCTATCGTCTCTTCTGAATTCTAATTCAAAAGCAGCAATGGCATCGCCAGCAACTTTAAATTCAAATAAGTGATAAAAACCAGTTTTTTTCTTTTGAATTGGATAAGCTAATTTTTTTAAGCCCCAATCTTCTTTGTGGATCATTTCGGCACCTTTAGAAACCAAATAGTCGTTAAACTTATTTACTGTTTCCTTTACCTGAGTATCAGATAAAACGGGATTCAAAATGAAAACAGTTTCGTAATGATTCATAATTAAAATTTTTTATTGTTTATTTTTAAGCGTGCAAATATACGTTATTATTTTATTTTATTGTATCTGTTTATGTAAAAATATTTATTGCGATAGAGTCAATTCATTCAATGTAGTTTAGTCTGTTTAAAAAGATCGAGTCTAACACTTTAAAAATTGTAATAATAAATTATGGAATATTAATTTTTGTACATTTGAGACTTGTCATTTATTAGATCATTTCAATGGAAATACCCGATATCCCGGAATTGATATACTATGCCATTCCGTTTTTTATTGTAACACTTATTATAGAAATAATTGTTGACGCTCGTGAAAAAGTAAATGCTTACCAAACTAGAGATACTATAACTTCTATTTCTATGGGATTAGGAAATGTATTTTTAGGAATTCTAAGTAAAGTAATTGTCCTTGCCGCCTTCATTTACTTGTATGAAAATTATAGGTTTCTTACTATTCCGTTCAGTTGGTGGGCCTGGGTTTTAATTCTTTTTACGGAGGATATTGCTTATTACTGGTTTCATAGAATAAGTCATGAAAGTCGTTTTTTTTGGGCTTCGCATGTGGTGCATCACTCCTCTCAAAAATATAATTTGGGGACCGCATTACGCCAAACATGGACCGGCGGCTTCTTATCATTTGTATTTTGGTTACCATTGCCCTTGTTAGGATTTCACCCTGTAATGATCATAGCTCAAATGTCAATAAGTTTGATCTATCAATATTGGATACATACTGAATTGATAAGAAAAATGCCAAACTGGTTTGAGGCAATTTTTAATACACCCTCTCACCATAGAGTACACCATGCCACAAATCCACAATACTTAGATAGGAATCATGCAGGAATTTTTATCATTTGGGATAGATGGTTTGGTACTTTTATACCGGAAATAGAAAAACCAGTTTACGGATTGGTAAAAAATATTAGTTCGTTTAATCCTTTATATGTAGCTTTTCATGAATGGATTGCTATGTTTACCGATGTGTTTACTTCAAAAACATCATTAGTCAATCGATTAAAATACTTTATAAAACCTCCTGGTTGGAAACATGATGGAACCGGCATTTTATCTGATGACATCCGTAAAGGAAAGCCAAACTCTAACAGTTCTCAGATCGATAGTAATCAGAAGGAAGGCAAATAGATTATAAATCAAATAAAAATATAATTTTACTTATTTTTTGCAGCACCAATTATATCCCACAAATCTTTTGGTGATTCACTAAAATAATCATTAAATAAAAACACCATCAATACTATATAGACTATCAAACCAAAAATAATGACAATTTGTACTTTTGATGTTTTCTGAATATCTTGTCTCGATGCTACATCGCATATCTCACCAGGACAGTATTGTGCTTTTTCTTTATAAAATAAACCATATAACTTACATCCTATACAAATATTAAAGGCTGTTTCGAAAAATAAAAATATCAGGCAAATTAAACAGATAATACCTGTTATTGGGCTAAAGGAGTTCACAATTACAATTAACAATAGCATTACTGACGATAAAGTAACACCTATTATCCATGCAAATTTCTTTTGTGGCGCACCAACATAAAGTGGAACTTGTTTATTTACCATTAAACGCCCTATTATTAATAAAGGAGAAAATTTTGGATTCACAAAAACACGTATCATCATGTCTGCGAGAAATATCAATATCATATACTTTAGCATTAAAAAATTTCCTGTGAATATGGCGACCATTATAGAGATAAACATAAATAAAAAAAGTATTCCTGCTGACGCTCTTATTTCTCGTTCATTTAAAACGGGAATATTATACCCTTGAACTTTTTCACCAAATTGAAGTACACTACTCTGAGTTTTCATTGCTTGATTTTTGATTTAATAAATATAAGACGGTTATTCTTCTTACATGTTACAAGTAGAGATAATTTGACTGAAATTTTCACCAATCAAATCGAATACCAAAAGATATATTATTCTGTTCTGATGTGGAATTCTTAAATAAATCGTTTAAGTTATATTTAACATAAAAACTGGTATCCTTATGACCAATAAGGGCGCTTAGTCCATAGACAAAATTATTAACATTAAAATCCCCCTTCTGCCTGTCTTTTACTCTAATGTCATTCTCTTTGTATTTCAATACTTGTTTACTCTTGAGATTAACTCCTACAAACCCTCCTGCTCCAATTCGAACGCCTTTGTTAGTTCTGTAATGAAATTCATCATCTTCCTTCGAAAATTTTGGTTTACTAAAATCTAGTTCAAACATTACCGGTACAACTAATTGTACATTTTTAAATTTAGACTTATCAAGATCTATTGAATGCGTTTGAAGTGTTGTTGTATTAGCGTTAGTAACATAATATTGATTTTGACTAGGTCTTAACGTATTATACATTACAGACAATCCGTAATCTATATAAAAAAGACTGCTGTTCTTAAAAACTCTTGTTTTATGATTTACACCAATTTCAAAAAATCGCGATTGCCAAAAATTAAATTCAGAATCATCTAATGAGCTTAAAGAGCCATCAATAATTAGATTGTTCAAACCGTATGCAATAACAGTATTAGATGTAGTTCTTCTATTGTAGTTTCTCTTTCTACGCCACCTATGATTATCTTTGCTAAAGTCAATATCAACACCGCCTATTCGAAACCTTTTCCTATTATCTTCGGTAAAAATTTCATTATCAACTTTATGCTGAATTAAACCCTGTAATTGATTTTCAATTTCGGCTATACGATTCTGAATATTTTGAGCTGATTTATCGGCTGCGTTTTTCTTTAATTGTTGGGCTTGATCAGGAGAAATTTCATTTGATTCAATCCGACTATTTATATCCTTTATTTCAGCCTTTAATGCAGATCGTTCTTCGGCAGTTACTTTTTCAATTCTTTCAGAAAGAATTTTTACTTTTTCTTCAAAAGATATCTCTTGCGCCTCTACATTTAATAAACTTAAAAGTAGAAATATAATTAATGTGCTTATAATCTTTATCATCGTGTTTATTTTAATTGTTTTTTATATCATTTGATTTAACAAGTTCTTTTATAGTTGTAGCTCCTGTTTTTATTGTTAGCAATACTTTTTCAGGTAAAGGTTTATTAATTTCAACTTCAATTTCATAAAGCATTGATCTTCCATTAATAACAATACTATCTCTCCCTTTTTTAACTAATGTTTGATTTGCCGAAGCCAATAATGCATCTAACTCTTCATCGGTAATCTCTTTCAATTTTATACGTTTACCTGTAGTATCATTTATAACTAAATTTGCATTATTTAGAGAATCAAAAGTTATCAATTCTTTGTCAATTATTGTCGGTTTTAAATCTTTAGATGGCAATATTTTGGGTGTATTTGTTACATAATTTTCTATAATTACTTCCTTCTTAACTGATTCTTTTATGTTCTTTAATTTACTATTTGACACCTCAACTTGATCTAAAATAACTGGTGATTCTTTTTTGGAATTAACTATTTTTAAATTTGAGGAATCTTTGATTTTTAGATTTGTAATTACTGGTTCATTTATTTTAATATTGTTATTATCTTTAAATACAGATTTCAGTATAAAAACCAATCCTATAATACTTGCAGCGTAAGCTAAGACGCTAATTATTTTTTTACGTTTATTAGACCTTTTAACTTCCAATTTTACATTTAATCGTTCAAAAGAATTTGCATTAGGTTGGATTTCCCTTTTTCGGAAATCATCACGAATCATCTCTTCTATATTATTTTCCATCTTCCATTTTTTTTAATTGAACATATTGTTCTTGTAATTGTTTTCTCGCTCTAAAAAATCTCATTTTTGAAGTGTTTTCAGTGATTTTTAACAGTTCTGCAATCTCTTTGTGCTTATAGCCTTCAACTGCGAACAGGTTAAACACAATCCTAAAGTCATCCTCTAAATTATCAACGAGTCTTTGTAATTCACTAACATTTGATTCTGCTTCAAAATGATTGGTTGTTTCTTCTTTAAAATAAGAGTCATCATCCACAAAAACCAAGCGTTTTCTTTTTCGAAGAAATGAAATACTTTCATTGATCATAATTCTACGTACCCATCCTTCGAAACTTCCTTTAGATTGAAACTTATGTAAATTGGTAAATACCTTTAAGAATCCGTTTAACATAATTTCCTCAGCATAATGTAAATCCCTGATATACTGTCTGCATACACTCAGCATTTTTGGAGAATGTTGAGTAAACAATTTTTGCTGTGCTTCTCGATTATTGATCTGTGCTTTTTTAAGCAACATTGATTCTTCTTTATGCAGGGAGATTACTTTCAATTCTATTAATTAGTTTCATTCTACAACTAAAAGACGCAAGAATGATGCAAAATGTTTCTAGGAAAGTCGTTTTTTTATAAATAAGTACTAATAATTATTTTATAATACTGAGTATCTGTATTTTAAATAAATGTAATTATAAGAATAAGAAGGAATGTCTCGTTAATTGAACATAGAAAATGAAATCTATTGCGCATCAACATCAATATTAAAACGAATGGGTCTAAAATCAGCTATCGACTGAAAAGTATTTTTAATTTTTTGAATAATTACTTTCGACTGATTTAGAGGTTGATCTTTTGGTAATTTGATCAATACTGTTTTTATATGCTGATTTCTAATACGAGATATAGCCGGACTTGAAGGGCCTAAAACATTATCATTAAATGAGTTGTATAGCGATTTATACAACCAATCAGCACCTGTCAATACCTTGTTATAATCTTTATGTTTTAAAGTGATTTTTATCAATCTTATCAATGGCGGATACTTATATTGATGCCGTTCATCTAATTGCTCTTTGTACATCAATGCATACTCATTTGTTGTGACCTGTTGTAATATTTGATGATACGGATTAAATGTTTGAATGGCTACTTTACCTCTCTTTTTTGCACGTCCTGCCCTACCCGAAACTTGAGCTAATAATTGAAAACTTTTTTCATGAGCTCTAAAATCTGGGAAATTCAACATATTATCTGCATTCAACACGCCCACTAAAGAAACATTGGCAAAATCCAAACCTTTAGAAAGCATTTGTGTTCCTACTAATATGTCAATCTCATGTGCTGTAAATGCACTTAATATTTTTTGATATCCGTATTTACCGCGTGTTGTATCTAGATCCATTCTGCCTACTTTGGCATCAGGAAATAATTCTTGTAATTCTAATTCGATCTGCTCTGTACCAAATCCTTTAGTGTCTAAACTTGGACTTCCACATGCCGAACATGTTTTGGGCATCGCTCTAGAGTAACTACAATAATGGCATCGCAATTCATTTTTGAACTTATGATACGTCAAGCTCACATCGCAGTTAGGGCATTGTGGTGATACCCCACATGTTTTACACTCGACAATTGGTGAATAACCACGACGGTTTTGGAATAATATAATTTGTTCCTTTTCGGCCAAAGCTTCTTCAATCAACAGCAATAAACGTTCAGAAAAATGTCCGTTCATACGTTTTTTTCTATAACCTTCTTTAATATCAACTAACTCAATTTCAGGTAATAAAACATTGCCGAAACGTCTATTCAGTGTTACCAATCCATATTTTTTTTGTTGAGCATTATAATAACTTTCTATTGAAGGCGTGGCACTACCTAACACTACTTTTGTTGCATGTAAATTTGCTAATACAACAACTGAATCACGCGCATGATAACGAGGTGCAGGGTCGAATTGCTTATAAGATGTTTCATGCTCTTCATCTACGATCACCAATCCTAAGTCAGAAAAAGGTAAGAATAATGAAGATCTCGCACCCAAAATCAATTGTGCTTTTAAAGAGTTATTTAATATATTATTCCATACTTCTACACGCTCATTCAATGAATATTTAGAATGAAAAACTGCTATCTGATTCCCAAAATATCGCTGTAGTCTTTCAATAAGTTGGGTAGTTAATGCTATTTCAGGCACTAAATACAAAACTTGTTTCCCTTGTTTTAAAACTTCATCAATAAGCTTTACATAAATTTCTGTTTTACCACTAGATGTAATTCCGTGTAATAAAACAACATCCTTCTCCACAAAAGAATTCTTAATCTCACGATAGGCTTCTAGTTGCAAACTAGATAGATCTTTAACTTTAGTTGTTGCTTTGTCAAAATTTACTCGGTCGGTTTGAACGGTGTATATTTCTAATATATTTTTATCGGATAATGCTTTCAATACAGCATCTGAAACTTCACTTTTATCTTTAAGCTCTTTCGCTTTTATCTGCTTTTTTGTCGTTGCTTTCAACGAAAAATAAGTGAGTAAAACGTTTCGTTGTTGTTTGGCTCTACTTAAATTTTCTAATAATGCATTTAATTTATCTTCACTAGCGTAAATTTCATTCAGTTTTACATATTTCACCAATTTTGGTTTGTATTGTTCTGTGATCTCTTCCTTTAAAATAATAGCCTTCTTTTCTAATAAACCATTTAATATAGGCAAAACTCGTTTTTTATCTAAGATCTGACTTATCTTTTGAATTGGTAAACTTAACTGATGTTCTAAAGCTTCAATAATTAAAAATTCGTCATCGGTCAACTCATTTTCATTAGTATAATTTTGATTTTTAACAACTTGTGTTTCACTCTCCAATAAAAAGGCCGATGGTAAAGCAGAACGCATTACATCACCTAGAGAGCACATATAATACTTAGCTATCCATTGCCAATGTTGCAACTGCTTTTTAGTAACTAGTGGAACATCATCTAAAATTTGAAAAATATCTTTGGCTTCATATACAGTCGGTTCAATTTGATGTATATCGGCTACCAATGCAGTATATATTTTTGACTTACCGAAAGGAACAGCTACACGCATACCCGGCATTAAAAAAGTTGATTCAGCTTGCGTTATTCTATATGTAAATAATCGCTGTATCGGAATAGGAAGTATGACGTTTATATAAAAGTTCAAATGATTTGTTAGTATTTGATTAATAGTTGTAAAATTTAAAATTAATGACCTCTCGACTGCGCTCGAGGGGACATTTAAGATCTTAAAAACCATCACATTGTCTGGTCGAGCGCAGTCGAGACCTTAATATAGCTAATTATCTATTATAAATATAGTTGTTTAAGTTTCTAAATTAATAAAAAGTAAAAGTAAAAAGTTTTAAATTATTGTTATACTTAATCTTTACATTTTCATAGCAAATATCTTTTAGAGACCTCACATCATTATGTAACCATTGAAGGCTTAAATATTTTTTGGCACGCTGTTTGTAAATGTAATTATAATCGTGTTAACCAAAACGCAATTTTAATTATAATTTAACACACAGGTCATGAAAAAATTAACAATATTATTTATAGCAATCATTACATTAAGCCTTTCTCCCCAAGCTTTTGCTGAAAGCAAAATAAGCACAAACAATGTATCGTATAGCTACAATGGCTATGGAGAAACGTTCACTTTTGTGGAAAGAGGAATTACATTTTCAATTTTCCAAAATGGTGAATTCGATTTCTATATCAATCCCAGAAATGGAATTCATGCCAATGTTGATTTAGGCGTAGTGAGTATTAATTATAATTCTGGTTATAATTATGAGGCTTATGTGCAATACGATGACTATGGTGCCATCATTCAGATTGAAGATGTACCTATTTATTATGATTATTATGGAAGAATTAATCAAGCTGGAGATGTACGTATAAAGTATCATTCAAATAGATTAGTTAGAGTTGGTGGGTTGCATGTATATTATAACGCATACGGACATTACTCTCATTATGCAGGATACATAAATAGATATAATAGACATTATGTTTTCCACCCATATCACAACTATTTTGTGAGACCATTTTATAATAACTGTATAGTAAGTTATAATCCATATAGACGTGACTATAGACCGTATCGTTATAGCTATTATAATTATAGAAAAAACTATTCAAAAAGGTACACTTCAAATAGGAGCTATAGAAATATTGATTCTAGAGTGCGTACAGCCAATAACGATAGACAATATTCAAGACGTTCTACAAATGATAATAGGGTTGCGAGAAGCAGAAATAATACAAGAAAAGAGACTACACAAAGAAGTGTAACCTCGAGAGATCGTAATTCAAATAATAGAAACGTCAATAATAATACAGGCGTAAGCAGAACTACTACTCAACGTAGCTCAAATACGCAAAACAATAGATCTGTAAACGCAAATAGAAGAATTGCACAAAATGTAAGCAGCAAGCCTGCTAGTAACAATCAAAGAAGGAGTGTAAGTACAAACACGAAACCTAGAAAGGATGCAGTAAGGTCTAATACAACACAAAGGCGTTCAAGTTCAAGTCAAAATGTTAGAGCACAGACTAGAAAAGCTCCTGAAAGAAATTCAACACAAAGAACTGCTACGAGAAGTACTCAGTCAAGAAAAATAAGTAATAATTCTTCAATAAACAGAAGAAATACAAATACTTCAAGTAAAAGAACAGTTGCTAGAAGTAATGATTCAAGGAAAAGAAAAAGATAATTTTTATTTCCGTTTTATTAAAAGTCTTAGGCTATGCTAAGACTTTTTTTATTTTAAGGATAGTTACTCTTCTTCTTCAGATTCTGAACTAAAATCAATTTCCTTTTCTTCCGGAATAACTATTTCCTCTATAATATCATCTTCATCCTCATCCATATGGTCTACCATACTTTGTTCTAGATTCACACTAACCTTAACCAAATAAATCGTGTCATCGGTTTTAACTTCAACAGCTTCAACAGTTTCATTAGAAGCATTTTTAAAAACTATAATATCAGAATCGTTATATCCGTCAGGATATTTTACAACAAGAAGATTTAATATATTATCAGTAAGTTTTTTGTAGTCAACAATTACTCTTTTCATTTTTGGCTTGATCGTTGGTTTTAATCGATAAAACTTTAAACAATAATTACATTAAAAGTATTAAAAGAAACGTTTTTTTAACTTAATTCTTATAATCCAAATGTAAAAAAAATGAAATAATTGATAAAAATTATTTTAAAAATTTACAAACTATCTGTTTTCTAACTTTTCTTTAAACAAGAACATTAATATAATAGGAACTGCTAGTATTCCTATCATTAATTTATTTTGAATAAATACCTGTGGGTATAATGCTAATGTCAATACAAAACCTCCAACTGCTCCTCCAAGATGTGCACTATGCCCAATATTACCCAATTGTGTTTTCATACCATACATAGAATATAATAAGTAGCCTACACCAAATACATAACCGGGTATTCCAAAAAAAGGAAAAAATATAAAATACAATTCCATATCTGGATTCAACATAATTGCTGCATAAACAATTCCCATAACGGCACCAGATGCGCCCACTGCACTATAATAAGGTTCTCTTTTATGAAAACTCAAAGCTAAAGTGCTTCCTGCCAACAAACTACCTAAATAAATAATTATAAATTTCAGTACCCCTAATTCTGATATTATAGGATCTGCAAAAATATATAAGGCAAACATATTAAAAAACAGATGTCCTTGATCTACGTGCAAAAAGCCTGAAGTGAACATACGTATTTTTTCACCTTGTAAAATCGGTCCTATTTGAAATTTATATTGTTCTAAAAACAATCTATCTGAGAAACCTTTTAAGGATACTAAAACGTTTACTACTATTATTGCAATTACTGCCTTATCCATTCACTAAAATTTTTTTCTCAAAGATAAAAGAACGCATTGAAATTATATACCGATATTTGTCAAAATTTTTTTAATGCAATTTGTAACCTTTATATTGGTATATCCGTTTATTTGGCTATTTTCTATAATGCCATTTAGGATCTTATATTTTATCTCTGATTGTTTTTATTATCTTATATATTATATAATCGGATATAGAAGAAAAACGGTTAAATATAATTTGAGCCTTGTGTTTCCTGAGAAATCTGATGATGAAATTACTGGTATCGCTAAAAAATTCTATAGACATTTTGTAGATATTTTTATAGAGATGATAAAAGCTTTTACCATATCGGAAAAAGAAATGCTAAAACGTTATAAATTTACTAATATTGATGCTATACAGGAGCTGGAGAAAAAGAATAAAAGTATCCTATTATTAGGATCACATTATGGGAATTGGGAATGGATTTTCTGCCTTAATCTTTATATGAATTATAATGGCTATGCAGTTATTAAAAAATTGAAAAATCCATTCTTTGATAAAAAAATTCGTGAAAATAGAGGGCGATATAATACATCAATAATACCGACCGTTGAAATTTTTAAGACAATTGAAAATAATACTAAAAACAATATCTTATCCATTTACGGTTTTTTAAGCGACCAATCTCCCAAAATAAATAAAACATATCATTGGTCAACGTTTTTAGGTATTCATGTACCAATTATAACAGGTTCAGAATTATTAGCTAAAAAAAATAATTTGACCGTAGTTAATTTCAGTACTCAAAAAGTAAAACGAGGTTATTATGAAACTACTTTTAAGGTTTTGACTGAAAATCCAAATGATTTTAAAGATTATGATATCACTGATAGTTATTTAAGAGAATTGGAAAAGTCAATTTACGCCCAACCAGAATATTATTTTTGGACACATAAACGATTTAAGCATAAGGATAAAATGAAGGAGACAGTAAGCAGTAAGCAGTAAGCAGTGTGCAGTGTGCAGTGTGCAGTGTGCAGTGTACAGTGTACAAAAATACTTTTTTAATAATCCAGTCTGGGAAATTAAAAAACAGATAGCCTCTTTCTCTGAGTATATGAAGTCTACTTATAGAGACTTCGTTAATTGGCAAACCATTTTTCAACCATCTTTTTTTCTAACTGAACATCATTTTTAAATACAAATTCATTTGATATTGCATTGTATTCATAATCTTTCTCCCATTCTTTAAAATTTGCGGCTACGCTGATTATACTATTAATAACAAAATCAACTTCTTTATCTGTTATTGTGGGATGAATTGACATTCTAATCCATCCTGGTCTTTCTAATAAACAACCATCCTCTATTTTATGCTTATAATCTTCCGAAGTTAATAAGTCGATATTTAGTAAAAAATGTCCATACGTACCCGCACAAGAGCATCCACCTCTGGTTTGAACACCAAATCTATCATTCAGTAATTTTACTCCTAAATTATAATGCAATCCATCTATGTAAAATGAAAAAATACCAATTCTATTTTCATGCTCTTCAGCGAGTAGGTGTAAATTTTTTATACCTTTTAATTGAGAGAAAACCTTCATATTTATCTCATGTTCTCGGGCTAAGATATTTTCTGAACCCATTGCTTCTTTAAGTTGAACTGCCAAAGCAATTTTAATTGTTTGTAAAAATCCAGGTGTTCCCCCATCTTCACGTAATTCAATATCCTCAATATAACGATGATCTCCCCATGGATTTGTATACGTTACTGTACCTCCTCCCGGATTATCCGGAACCGTGTTATGGTACAATTCATCACTAAATAATAAAACTCCAGAGGTGCCTGGACCTCCTAAAAATTTATGAGGTGAAAAGAAAATTGCATCTAAGCTTGCATCCTTGTCAGCTGGATGCATATCAATAGGAACATACGGAGCAGAACAAGCAAAATCAACAAAACAATAACCATTATAACTATGAATCATCTTTGCAATTTTGTGATAATCGGTTCTGATACCGGTCACGTTAGAACATGCGGTAACTGATGCTATTTTTATACTTCTATCTTTATATTGTTCAAGTAATGTTTTAAAACTTTTAAGACATACCAAGCCGGTTTCTTCACAAGGAATTACTTCAACATCTGCAATAGTTTCTAGCCATGAAGTATGATTAGAATGATGTTCCATATGTGTTATAAAAACAATAGGCTTTATCTCTTCAGGAATTTTAGTGTATTCAATCATACTTTCAGGAACTTTTAATCCTAAAATACGTTGAAATTTATTAATAACCCCTGTCATACCTGTTCCTTCAGTAATTAAACAGTCCTTTTCAGAGGCATTTACATGTTTTTTAATTATAGCACGTGCTTTATGATAGGCTTGCGTCATTGCCGATCCTGTAATAGAAGTTTCAGTATGCGTATTTGCTACAAAAGGCCCGAACTCATTGATCAATTTTTCTTCAATGGGCTTATACATTCTGCCACTAGCGGTCCAGTCTGTATATATTATTTTCTTTTCTCCATATGGAGATTGAAAGGTTTGATCTACTCCAATGATATTTTTTCGAAACTGATCAAAATAATTTTCTAAGGAAGATTCAGGTCTCATATTTAACTAGATTTTTGCTATCGTCGCTATTACATCCATAATATTATTGGCCAATTCATCAGCTGTAATCTGAGAAGTACTTTCTGTATAGACTCTTATAATTGGTTCTGTATTAGATTTTCGAAGATGAACCCATTCATTTTCAAAATCAATTTTCACACCGTCAATGGTACTTACATCCTCGCTTTTATATTTTTCAGAAACACTTTTTAGTATTTCATCAACATTAATTTTTGGAGTTAATTGAATTTTATTTTTACTCATAAAATAACTTGGATAACTCTCACGTAATGCTTTACAACTTAGCTTAGATTTTGCCAAATGAGACAAGAAAAGGGCTACACCGACTAAAGAATCTCTTCCATAATGAGAAGCTGGATAAATAATTCCACCGTTACCTTCACCTCCAATAACTGCATTGGTATCTTTCATTAATTGTACAACATTAACTTCACCCACAGCGCTTGCCTGGTACTTTCCATTGTATTTTTCAGTAACATCTCGCAACGCTCTGGAAGATGATAAATTTGAAACTGTGTTGCCACTTGTTTCACTTAATACATAATCAGCACAAGCCACCAATGTATATTCTTCACCAAACATAGAGCCGTCTTCACATACTAAGGCTAATCTGTCAACATCAGGATCAACAACGATACCTAAATCAGCTTTTTCATTAATGACCAATTCAGAAATATCAGTTAGATGCTCAGCTAAAGGTTCAGGATTATGAGGGAAATGACCGTTTGGCTCACAATATAATTTCACACACTCCACTCCTAACCTATCTAGTAAATCTGGTATGGCAATGCCTCCTGTTGAATTAACCGCGTCAACCACAACTTTAAAATTGGCATTTCTTATTGCCACTTCATCTACTAATGCTAATTTCAGAACTTCATCTATGTGTTTATCTATATATCCTTTCTCTTTGATATAAATTCCAAGATTATCAACATCTGCAAAGTTATAATCATCTGTTTCAGCTAAATGTAAAATCTCTTCACCATCCTGAGCATTTAAAAACTCTCCCTTTTCATTTAGTAGCTTTAGAGCATTCCATTGTTTAGGGTTATGAGATGCTGTTAAGATAATTCCTCCATCAGCTTTTTCAATTGGAACAGCAATCTCAACAGTAGGCGTTGTAGAAAGACCCAAATCTTTAACATTAATACCCAAACCGGCCAAAGTATTAGCCACTAAGCTACTCATCATTTTACCAGAAATTCTTGCATCCCTTCCAAGAACAACAGCGAGTTTTTCTTTATTGGGATTTCTTTTTAATAACCAGCTACCGTATGCAGCTGCAAATTTTACGGCATCTATTGGTGTTAAATTGTCATTGACATTTCCGCCTATAGTTCCACGTATTCCTGAGATCGATTTAATTAAAGTCACAAATTTCTTATTTGATACAAATATATGCTTAATAGCTCAATTTTAAAAGTAAAGAAATACTTAAAACCAACTAAAATGAATGGACATAATCATCTAGTAGATCTCAATCTTTATCCGATTGATTATCATTTGATTTAGACATGTATTGTAATAAAAAAACCGTTGAATATTCAACGGTTTTTATTAATTTATAAAATGAATTCATACCCAGCTAACACCGGAAAGAATAGATAAAGTTATCTCTATTTTTTTTCAGCATCCATTTTGTTTTTCAAATCAGCTAAAACAGAAAGGTCTCCTAATGTAGATTTTTCTGAACTATCTTCAATTCTCTTTTTAGTTGCTTTAACAGCTTTCTTTTCTTCAGCTTTAAATATAGATGTATGAGAAATAACTAATCTTCTATAATCTTTATTAAATTCTAAAACTTTAAAATCAACAGTATCTCCTTTATCTAATTTAGTACCATCTTCTTTTTCCATATGACGTGCAGGAACAAAAGCTTCAACATCGTCATCACCAAAAGTTACAATAGCACCTTTATCAGTTACTAGAGTAACGGTACCGTTATGGATAGAATCAATTGCGAACTTATCTTCATAAGCATCCCAAGGATTTTCTGTAGTTTGTTTATGACCTAAATTCAACTTTCTACCTTCAACATCCAACTCTAATACCTGAACATCTAATTTATCACCAACTTTTACAAAATCTGATGGATGTTTAACTTTGGTTGTCCATGAAAGGTCAGATATATAAACCAATCCGTCAATTCCTTCTTCCAATTCAACAAACACACCAAAATTTGTATAATTTCTAATAATACCAGTATGTTTAGAACCTACAGGATATTTAGTAGTAATATCCGTCCATGGATCTGGATGTAATTGTTTCATCCCTAAAGACATTTTGCGGTCATCACGATCTAATGTTAAGATAACAGCTTCTATTTCATCACCAACTTTTACAAAATCTTGAGCAGAACGTAAATGTGTTGACCAAGACATTTCAGAAACATGAATTAACCCTTCAACACCTTTACTTACTTCAATAAAAGCACCGTAATCAGCAATAATTGCTACTTTACCTTTTACTTTATCACCAATTTTTAATTCAGCGTCTAAAGCTTCCCAAGGATGTTTTTCTAATTGTTTTAATCCTAATTGAATTCTAGATTTGTTATCATCGAAGTCAAGAATTACTACATTTAGTTTCTGATCTAATTCAACAATTTCACTTGGGTGATTAATTCTACTCCAAGATAAATCTGTAATATGTACTAAACCATCAACTCCACCAAGATCAACAAATACACCATAAGAGGTAATATTTTTAACCACACCTTCTAATACTTGACCTTTTTCTAATTGACCAATGATTTCTTTCTTTTGTTCAGCTAAATCGGCTTCAATAAGTGCTTTATGCGAAACTACAACGTTTTTAAATTCATGATTAATTTTAACCACTTTAAATTCCATTGTTTTTTCAACAAACTGATCGTAATCTCTAATAGGTTTTACGTCAATTTGAGAACCAGGTAAGAATGCTTCAATTCCGAATACATCTACAATCATACCTCCTTTAGTTCTACACTTGATAAAACCATTAACTACTTCTTGAGTTTCATGAGCTTTATTTACTCTATCCCAAGCCTTAATTACTCTTGCTTTTTTATGAGATAATACCAATTGACCAGTACTATCTTCACGTTTATCTACTAATACCTCAACAGTATCACCGACAGCCAAACTAGGATTATATCTAAATTCATTTAATGAAATAACTCCTTCAGATTTAGAATTGATATCAATAATAGCTTCACGTTCCGTCATTCTAACGACTTTACCGTCTATTACTTGACGCTCTTCAACTAAACCTTCAATTCCTTCTAAGGCTTTATCGAATGCTGCTAATTTTTTATCATCAACTGCCTCAATACCTTCCTCGTATTTGTGCCAATCAAAATTATCTAAAAATTCTTGTGTGTTTTGTGGAGTTCCTTCCGATTTTTCGTCAACGATTAATTCTTCCTTAGAAATTTCTGCGACTTTCTCTTCAACAATTGCATCTGCTTCTTGAGGTGTTTCAACAACATCTTCTACAACTTCTTCTTTGACAACCTTCTCTTTCTTCACTGCTTTTTTAGTTTCTTTTTTTGGCTCTTCTTCTTTCTTAGTTTCAACTGCTTCAGTAGCGTATTTGGATTCTAAACCTAACTCCTGCACTAATAAAGTATAAAAAATTGCTCTGTATTTATTTCTGTTAGAAGAACCGATTGCCTCAATAGTTGCAGCAATAGCTCCATCTAATTTTGGAGAATCTTCTAAGCCCATTTTTTTGATTAGAAAATTTTTCTTTACAGTTTCTAATTCTTTTGAATCTGAACTAGATACCTTTTCAGAATCGACCTTATAAATTGATGGTCCTAATCCTTTTGTTACACTTGCTAATAAATCAGTACTTACTTTTAATCCTAATTTTTCAACTTCACCAGTGTATAAATCTATTTTTTCTTGTAATTTAGACATGTGCCTAATAAATTTGTATCTTATTGTTATTCAGATTATTAACGATAATAACAATAAAAGAGTTAAACAAAATTATATTTATAAAAAATCCTTTCTAATCTGCTCTCGTCAAAAGGAGTGCAAATTTACGTATATTTTTTAATCTGGCAATTAGAAAAATTAAATTTATTCGAAGCCAATAAATTCTACGTTGGTCTTGTTATTAATGCTAATGAAGATTCAATTTAATAAATAAGTAAATTTTTGTTTTACCAACGAATAACAATTGATTAGAAATTAATATATTTTGGGAGATTATTGGAACTAAAATTGACCTCAAATCCTGTAAACAAGTTTATTACTCAATAATTAATTATAAAAAATAGCGCTTCAAACTACAATAACGATTTAATAATTTGTTCCTCGGTAATTCCCTCTGCTTCAGCTTTATAATTCTTTACAATTCTATGTCTTAGAATGGCAAAGGCAACTGACTGAACATCTTCAATATCGGGTGAAAATTTACCATGAATTGCGGCATATCCTTTAGCTGCTAGAATTAAATTTTGAGAAGCTCTTGGTCCGGCTCCCCAATCAATATAATCATTTACTATTTGTGCAGCTCTCTCAGAGTTAGGCCTTGTCTTAGCCACTAATGTGACAGCATATTCCACCACATTATCTGCAACGGGTATACGCCTAATCAAGTGTTGCAAATCTAATATTTCTTCAGCAGAAAAAACTGGGTTAACAATTTTAGTATCGTCAGTGGTAGTACTTTTTACAACCTCCATTTCTTCTTCAAAGCTTGGATAATCTAAATAGATAGAAAACATAAACCTATCTAATTGAGCTTCCGGTAAAGGATAGGTACCTTCTTGTTCTATTGGATTTTGAGTAGCTAATACAAAAAATGGTTTTTCTATATTGTAATTATGACCTGCCACAGTAACAGATTTCTCTTGCATAGCTTCTAATAAAGCTGCTTGTGTTTTTGGCGGAGTTCGATTGATCTCATCTGCCAAAAGAATATTACAAAAAATAGGACCTTTTATAAATTTAAAATGTCTGTCTTCATCTAAAATTTCACTACCTAGAATATCTGAAGGCATTAAATCTGGTGTAAACTGAATTCGTTTAAAATTTAAACTTAGTGTTTTAGAAATTGTATTGACCAATAAAGTTTTAGCCAATCCTGGAACACCTATCAATAGTGAATGTCCTCCACATAAAAGTGACAATAAAACATGATCTATGGCATCATTTTGGCCAATAATTATTTTTCCAACTTCTTGTTTTAGCGCTTTATATCTGTTTACTAAATTTTCTACCGCAATTACATCAGACATATTTTTATTACTCGTTATTGGTTATTATTAAATAATTAGCTTCGAACAGCCTATTTCTTCTCCCAATTATATTTAAATTCGCATTTTTTATAATCCTTATTAATCTTTATATACGTGTCAACAACTTTTTCTTTGGTCCATTTATCGATAGTTTCTTCACGTTTTTTTTGCAAAGCTAAATTTTGAACTTTAACATAGTCTTGAGACAAATCAGCTACATGAGCCGTTGTTTTTGATTTCATTAAAATCATTTTATACATTTTTTCTCCTTCGCGGGTTTCATCGTAAAATATTTCAGAAATTTCACCCTCCTTCAAGGTACTAATAGTTGCATATAACGCCGGATCCATTCTGGTTTGATCGAATTTTGTATCGCTGGTTAAAGGGTTAATCAACAAACCATTATTTGCTTTCGTCTCTTTATCTTCTGAATATTTTTCTACTGCTTCTTCAAAAGTAAGTTTTAAAGTTAAAATATCTTTTTTGATCTTAGCTATAGAATCTTTTACCTGTTGTTGTTGTTCATCTGTAATTTCAGACTGCATCAATAGATGTCTTACATCGCGTTGTTTACCTTTAATTTTTTCAACAGTAAGAATGTGATAACCAAAATCTGACTTGAACGGGTCTGAAATTTCACCTTCATTTAAACTAAAGGCTGCTTCCTTAAATTCTTTAACAAAACCGCTTTCTCTGGTTATTGTATATAATCCACTATTGTTAACAACGCCTGGATCTTTAGAATATAAAATAGCTTTCATTTTAAAACTCTGACCGGATTCAACTTCCTTTTTAATTTCCTTTAGCCTATTTACAATACGTTCTTCCTCTTCTTTAGAAGGATTTATGCGCAATACAATTTGAGCTAATTCAATTTCTGCACCTATTTCAGGAATATTATTCTCTTCCTCAAGACTCTTAAAATAATTTCTGACTTCTTCAGGAGTCACATCAACTTCATCAGTCAGTTTTTGTTGCATTTTTTGGACTAAAAAAGATTCTCTTTCAACTTCAATAAACTCTTTACGTAAATCAGCCATATCATTAAAACCATAATATTGATATACTTTTTCTTCTGAACCTAATTGTTGTAAAAAATATGCAATTTTTCTTTCAACTTGACCATTCACCTCTGCTTCGGTTACTACAATACTATCAACAACTGCATGATGAGATAATAACTTTCTTTTCATGATTTGTTCTAACATATCACAATCAGAGATATCTACTTTTCCTTCACTTTGCTGTTCTAATTCAAGCTTATAAGAGGCAATTTCAGAATCTAGCACAATATTTTTACCTATTACAGTAGCCACTCCGTCTAATTTTATTTTACCTTGTGGATTTAAAGAGTCTAATTGTTCATTATCTTGAGCGTTTATCACAATTGCAACGAACAAAATTGAAAGTGTACTATATTTCTTTAGCATTTTAATAAATTTCAAATTCTTTGTTTTTAATGGCATCATCTGTTAATGTTTCTTCTATTTTTCTTAATAATTCTAATTTCCTTTTATGCAATATCATTTGTTTAATGGTAGGTAGAGCGTAACTCATTGGAGCAATTTCATTCCGCAATAATACGTCTTTAACTTTAACTAAATACACTCCCGATGAATCTTCTTTATGTATAAGTTTATTTTTTCTTAAAAATTTATTCTTGTCGAAATTTTTTATAAAATTAGTACTTTTAATTACCTCATCATATTTAATCCAAATAGAGTCATTTAAATTATACGATTTTAACTGTAATCTCTGTTGTTTAATTTTGATATCAGAATCTTTATTATCTGAATTAAATAAAGAAATAAATTCTTCAGCATTAAGAATATCGTTGCTAAAATGAATGAATCTCAACTTTATTAATTCTTCGTTTAGTCTAAATATTTCTTTATTACTTTTATAAAAACTATCTATATAAATTTGAGTTACTAATGTGTCAAATTCTTGATTTACTATAGCTTCTTTATACTTATTTATTAATAGATCTTGCCTATATTGTTCAACTAATTTATTGATGCTTTCATCTTCTTCCTTATCTAAATTAATTTTAGCTTTTTTAAGTAATAATTGCTCTTTTGCCCATTTATTTAAATAACCACTTATAAATAGTAAACTATCCTTTTTACTAGCTTTTTCAGGTATTAAAGCGTCTACATCTTCTTTATAAAGAAAACTATCATGTACCCTCGCAATAGGTGTTTTATCTTTTTCATGATCTGCACATGACATAATAAGTATAAAAATTAATATGTAATTTAGTTTTTGCAATTTAACTTTGGTATTGTTTTATCAATTTCTTCAATACTTTTTTCTTTATTTTAACAGAATATTGTCGTTTTAGTTCTTCTGTCCATTGTTTATCCAAAAAATCTTGAAAATCATTAATTACACTTCCTTTAGCCTCTTTTAACAACATTGGTTGTGGTTGAAGTATTTCATGAATTTTAACTACTACAAAACCTGAATTATTTTCATTTATAATGTCAGATACTCCCTCTTTTTCCAACATAAAATCTTTAGGTAATTTTGAATGACCTTTTTCTAAAATCCCTTTAGAAAATAATACGTGAATGATCGCACCTTCATTCACTAATTCTTTTATCTCATCTAAAGTTTTATTCTCTTCGAGATACTTTTTTACAAGAATGGCTTTATCCTCCTTAGTACAAGATGCAATTGTAACATCACCTCGTTTTTTCCAAAAATAATTTTGTTGGGTTTTGGCGAAAAAACCTTTTAATCCCACTGTATCTTTCTCTGCACGTTTCCAGACTTTATCTTGTAATAAATCAAATAATAACAATCCGTCTTTATATTCTTGCAAAGTAAAGGCAAAATCAGTATCTGTTCTTTCTAGATTTTCTTTATAATATTCGATCACTTTATTTTCAAAAAAATCTACAAAGCTATCTTTAGCACTTTTATTATTCTTAGTACTATACTTAATTAGTTCATCAAGTTGAGTAATTTCCCCATTGATTGAAAATATAGATGTTTTTAAGTTCTCTGCAATTCCAATAGTATCATTTGTAGAGTACAAATTGAGAACAGTTTCATTTTTGGTAATTTTATACTCATTTATTAATCTCTTTACAATTGAGGTCCCGGCAATTTTATATCGTTTACTTTTCTCAATTTTATTAGTTAACTCATTTTTTAATTCAGTAAAACTTTTAACAGGATATTTTTGAATTAATTTAATTATATGCCAACCATAAGGAGTCTTAAAGGGAGTAGAAATTTCATTACTGTTTTTCATTGCAAAAGCAACCTCTGCAAACTCTTTGATCATTTTTGTAGCATTAAACTTAGTAAGTTTTCCACCATTTAACGCAGAATTTCTATCTTCAGATTGTGATTGAGCTAATATCTCAAACCTATCTCCTTGATTTAGCTTCGCATAAAGTTCATTGATTTTAGTTTTAGCGTATAATGAATCTTGCGCATTTTCTTTTATCATAATATGAGCTACTTCTACTTCTCCTTTAGAATTTCTAATATCATTTACTTTTACAATATGATATCCGAACTGCGTTTTAAAAGGCATTGAAACCTCATTTACATTAGTGTTAAAAGCTGCATTTTCAAAAGGATAGACCATAGCAAACGCAGAAAAATATCCCAAATTACCTCCATTATTTTGTACCGAAGGATCTTCTGAGTATTGCTTCGCAATTGTTTCAAAAGGAGCCCCTTCAATAATTTTATTTCTGGCTTCAATAATTTTCTGATAGGCAGCTAATGTGTCTAAATTACTAGCTTTCGGTTGTAACCTGATTAAAATATGACTTGCGCTTACTTCTGTTTTAGTTCTTTCATAAGCCTCTTCTACTAAAGAACTAGTAATTTTACTATCGGTAAGGTATGGAGTTATCAATTGTTCTCTATACTGTGCTAGTTCCTTTTTATAGGCACTCACTGTATCATATTTTAATTCATAAGCTTGCTTTAACTTCAACTTATAATTAATGAACAGTTCTAGATATTCTTCAACAGTTTTTTTGTTTTCTTCGTTGACAATGTCTCTATTTTTATTAAAAACCTTAATAAATTCGTCAGTATAAACAGGATCATCGGCAACGGTGAATAAAATATCTTTTCGTTGTTGCGCATTGAGGTAACTAAAACTTAATAAAAAAAAGAATATCAATAGGTTCTTAAAATGCATAAAAATTAATTTATAAAATGTAGTGGTGTACAATAAATTTCAATGGGTATATTAAATTTTAGAACGTTCAAAAGTATTTTATATTTTCATATCACATTGTTAAAAAAATCACAAAGAAATTACTCCCTCTACTTTAGACACTTCTTTATATTTTCTTATTATTTCATCAGCATCCTTCATTGTTATAACAATAGTTAAGCTCTTATATTTTCCTGTTTTAGAAGGCTTTGTATTAATAACCACTCCTGAATAATTGAAAATATTTTTAATTTCTTTCACTTTCTTATCATCTGTAGGTATAATAAACTTAAACATATATTCAGTAGGAAATTCAGTAGTATTCTCTAAACTTAGTTTTAATTTATCGTAAAATTTTTCTTTATTTTCCATAAATATTTTCAAAAGCTACAATAGCACAATAATCTCCACAAATAAAGGTATTAAAGTATCTCAAATAGTTAATAGTAAAGACCTCCTAAAGTACAGTTACTGATTAACTTATTTAGTAACCGATTAAAAAATTATTGACAGGCAAAAGTAATCAACTGACTTTTAGATAACAAACAAAAAGTACATATTTATCAACTATTATATTTATTATTTGAAATATTTTTTGTTCTTTGTCATGTGGTAATTTGAATTAGATCTGATGCAGCAAAAAATTGTTATTACCGGTGGACCAGGAACCGGAAAAACGACATTAATAAAGGAGTTAGAAAAAAGGAATTTCAATTGTACTCCTGAAATTTCAAGACAAATAACTCAAACTGCTAGAGAAAAAGGTATAGACCATCTTTTTTTAGAGGATCCTTTATTGTTTAGTAAATTGTTACTAGATGGTAGAGAACAACAATATATTGATGCAACGAGTAATAGTGCCTCAATTATTTTCTTTGACCGAGGCATGCCAGATGTACATGCGTATATGAATCATTTTAAAAATGAATACCCAGATATTTATTTAAAAAAATGTAAAAGATATAGATATGATAGTATATTTTTATTACCGCCTTGGGAAGAAATTTATACCACAGATGATGAACGATATGAGACTTTTGAACTCTCAATTTCAATTTATAAGCATTTAAAGATTGCTTATACTGAACTCGATTATAAAATTGTTGAAGTTCCCTTTGGCAATGTAAGTTTTAGAGCTGATTTTATATTAGAACGAATAAATTTTTAAAAATGTCTACAGCTCTTGATGTTTTAAATAATTATTGGAGTTATTCTTCTTTTAAAGATCCTCAAGAAGAAATTATTAACAATGTTCTGGCTGGCAAAAACCTTATTGCTGTCCTACCTACAGGTGGAGGGAAATCAATTTGCTATCAAGTTCCCGGAATAGTGAAAGAAGGTGTATGTATTGTCATTTCGCCTTTAATTGCATTGATGAATGATCAGGTCAGTGCACTGAAAAAATTAAGGATAAAAGCAATTGCAGTTACTTCTGCACTAGGACAAAATGAAGTTATTGATGCCTTTGATAACCTTTTTTATGGTAATTATAAATTTTTATACCTCTCTCCAGAAAAATTGCAATCAAAATTTATACAAGAGAAAATTAAAAGTTTAAAAATAAATTTAATTGCTATTGATGAAGTACATTGTATTTCTGAATGGGGGCATGACTTTAGACCCGCCTACTTGAAAATTCCTGTTTTAAATGAATTACATCCCAGAGTACCAATTATTGGATTAACCGCAACAGCAACTAATAATGTTTTAAATGACATCATCAAACAACTCAACATAACTGATGTTAACATTATAAAACAATCGTTAATTCGAAAAAATTTGGCTTTTAATATAATTCGCAGTGAAGATTTATATTATCATATTAAATTGATCCTAAGTAAAACAAAACTTCCTTCAATATTATATGCGAACAGTCGAAAAAAAGTAAAAAATATTAGCGATTATTTAAATAAAAATAATTATAAAAGTACTTTTTATCATGGCGGATTGTCAAATAAAGAAAAACAAGTCTCTTTTGAAAATTGGATGAGTGAAAAAACACCTATAATGGTGGCGACAAATGCCTTTGGGATGGGTATTGACAAAGAAAATGTTCAAAGTATTATTCATATAGACATCCCTAATAGTTTAGAGAATTATATGCAAGAAGCCGGTAGGGCCGGTAGAGATGGGAACATGGCCTTCTCATATATTTTTGCGAATGATCATAGCATAGATAATGTACAACGACAATTTTTAAAAAATAAAGTAACAGTAGCATTTGCGAAAAATATTTATAAGTTACTTAGTCAATATTTTCATATTTCATATGGTGAATTACCTCTGGATTCTTTTGAATTTAATATAACTGATTTTTGCTCGCGCTATGGCTTTAATATTATTCAAACTTACAATACACTTAAATTATTAGAAAGAGAACAAGTGTTGCTTTTTGACGAAAATTTCAATAAACAGTCTACCTTAAAATTTACAGTTTCTCCAGACGTAATATTGAAATTTTCAGCGCGAACAAATTCTGAAGTGATCAAGACATTATTGAGAAGTTATGGTGGGTTATTTGAACAAGAAGTTAAAATAAATGAATCGTTGATTGCAAAGAAATTGGGCACAACACAAACCTCAATCAAAAAGGAGTTGGCTAAACTTTCAGATGATGGCTTCGTAATATATAATTTTAAAAAAAATATTAGTAAAATTCAATTTTTGGTACCAAGAGAAGATGATATAACCGTACATAAAATAACTGAAAATATTAAACAATTGAACACTGTTAAATTAGATAAAATTAATGCCGTCATAGGTTATGTAACCAATACCAGCGAATGTAGAAGTAAGTATTTATTGGCATATTTTGATGAAGATAAAGTTAATAATTGTGGTATTTGTGATGTTTGCATAAAATCAAGTCCACGTAATTTAAAACAATTATCTGAAGATATTTTAGCTTTATTTTCTACAAAACAATGTCTGTCTACGAAAGAAGTAATAGCACATTTCAATATAGAGAATACAACTATACTCTCAACACTGCAATTATTATTGGATACCAATAAAATAATAATAACTTCGCGAAACAAACTAGAAAAAGTATCGAATGACTGATGTACGTATTGTATTTATGGGCACTCCTGATTTTGCAGTTGGGGTTTTGAAAAATTTAATTTATCATAAATTTAATGTTGTTGGTGTAATCACCTCACCTGATAAACCAGCTGGAAGAGGTAGAAAATTGAATCAATCTGCCGTAAAAAAATATGCAGTAGATCAAGGAATTAAAATCTTACAGCCAACGAATTTGAAAAATGAATCTTTTTTAAAGGAATTAAAAGAATTGAATGCCAATTTACAAATTGTTGTAGCCTTTAGAATGCTTCCAAGAGTAGTATGGCAATTACCAAAATTAGGTACCTTTAATTTACATGCCTCTTTATTACCAGAATATAGAGGTGCCGCTCCAATAAATTGGGCTATTATCAATGGAGAAACAAAAACTGGAGTTAGTACTTTTTTTATTGATGAAAAAATTGATACAGGTGAAATTATCTTACAGGATGAAGTCGACATATCTGAAACTGATAATGCAGGAGATTTGCATGATAAACTAATGGCTGTTGGTAGTAAATTAGTAGTAAAAACAGTAAAACTTATCCAAAAAGGCAATGTAGCAACAGTTATACAACCTGAAAAAGAGAAAAAGCCTGCTCCTAAAATTTATAAAGAAACGTGTAAAATTGACTGGTTCCAGCCTATTCAAAATATTTACAATAAAATTAGAGGATTAAGCCCATACCCCACTGCATGGACCATTATTGATAATATTGATGAAAGCATTGAAACAAAAATTTATGCTGTAAGAAAAGAAATTATACAGCATAATTATAATGTAGGAACAATCATAACTTCCAAAAAAGAAATGAAAATTGCCGTGAAAAATGGTTTCATTATAGTTGATCAAATGCAGCTTCCTGGTAAACGTAAAATGAATACTCGTGATCTATTGAATGGATTTGTGTTTCATACGAATGCAATTGCCCAATAACTCCCATATTTACTGACTTTCCGCTACATTCTGAGCGAAAATTATTTGGTTATTAACAATTGGCTTTAATTTATTAACAAAATGATGCTTTTTAAGTAGTAAATCTTGCGTTACACCCTATAAAATATATATTTGTTAAGCTTTTAACGAAGCAAAAATTAATATTTAACCAATTTAAATTACGTATTATGAACAAATCAGAATTAGTAGATGCTATGGCTGCTGACGCAGGAATTACAAAAGCTGCTGCAAAAAAAGCTTTAGATTGTATGATGGGGTCTGTTGAGAAAACTTTAAAGAAAGGCGGAAGAGTTTCTTTAGTAGGTTTTGGATCTTGGTCAGTTTCTAAAAGAGCTGCAAGAGATGGAAGAAATCCTCAAACTGGAAAAACTATTAGAATTGCTGCTAAAAATGTAGTGAAATTTAAGCCAGGTGCTGAATTAAAAAATTCAGTAAACTAGTAATTTTAAGTCTTATCTTAAATATTAAAAGGCTCTCGAGATTTCGAGAGCTTTTTTTTATATGATAAAAAGTACTATATTAGTTGAGTAATAATTGTTTATGTTTACTACAAAGCCATCCAAAGGAAGATTACTGGTTGCAGAACCTTCTATATTAAATGATAATTCATTTAATAGATCGGTCATACTTTTATCTGAACATAACAATGAAGGTTCTATTGGTTTTATCATAAATAAACCTTCAAAATACACGCTAAGTGATTTGATTCCTGAAATAAATTCAGATCTAGTTATCTATAATGGTGGTCCGGTTTCTAAAGAAAACTTATATTTTATACACAAAGTGCCAGAATTAATACCAGATAGTATTGAAATTAAAAATGGTATCTTTTGGGGTGGCGATTTTGAAAAAATTCAAGAATTGCTGGAAGATAAAATTTTACAAAAAGATGATATTCGTTTCTTTCTAGGATATTCAGGTTGGAGTAAGGATCAACTACAAGATGAGTTAGAAACTACTTCTTGGATCGTTATTGAGAATAACTATCAAAATATTTTTGATATTTCGCATAAATCTTTTTGGAAAGATCAACTTATGAAGTTTGGCGGCGAATATCGAATTTGGGCAAATGCTCCAGAAAATTTAAGTTTAAATTAGATAATCGTCTCTTTATTTTCTTCAATAATATTTCAGATATAGTGATTGATTAAAATTCCATCTACTAAAAAAAATTAAGACAACTTCTCTAAAATATTTAATTTAGTCTGTAATTGAGAAGCTATTTTGGTGTTATAGGTTTTTTTTCTGTATTTGGTTACTGATTGGATTCCAATAATTGAATTGGTTATAAATACTTCATCAACTTTTTGAAGTTCAAACGGTGAAATTTCTGTTTCAACAATCTCATAATTACTGTCTTTCTTTATCATAGAAATAATATTCTTTCTGATAACACCTTTTAAACATCCTTCAGATAATGATGGCGTCATTATTTGAGAACCTTTCACCAAGAATATATTAGCATTTAATGCTTCAACAAGCTGTTTTTTTTCATTTAATAATATACAATTATCAAGTTCATTTTCAGCAGCATATACATTGGCAATTACATTCAATATTTTGTTATTAGTTTTAATGGTAGATAACATACCAGAATATAAATAGTGATCCTTATATAAATCAACTTCATAGTCAGTTATTAAAGGTATAAATAATTGATCTGCCTCAATTAAAAAATTTATCTCATTACTTTCAGGTAGATAAAATCCTCCATCTTTTCTAAATACTGACAAACGTACTCTAGCATTAATTAATTCATTGATATTTACCGTTTTAGCTATTTCGTTTTCAAAATATTCAAACGTAAATTCCATTGGAATTATCATACGCAACATACGCATAGATGCCATCAATCTAAAATAATGATCTTCAGCAAAGATAACTTTACCACCAAGCACCTTAATTGTTTCAAAAAGAGCATCTCCATATTTAAATGCTCTATTATTTACAGACAATGAAAATTTGTCTTTAGAAACTATGTCACCGTTAAAATTTATCATTATAAAAATAAATCAATTAAAAAAGCCTTGAAAAAATCAAGGCTACTATATAATATAAACAATAATAGAATTATGCTCCTATCGTATGTTTTAATTCAGCTATTTGATTTTCCCAAAACATTTTAGATTCTTCCACTTCATCATCATCGGCAAAATCAGTGACTATCAATGAAACATCTTTAGTAAGATCATCTACTTCAATTTTAAACTCAAAATATACGTCTTCATCGTCATTATTCAACCATTTATATCTAATCTTTTCATTAGTCTTATACCCTATTCTTTTTGCTTGCTCTTCACTATCGTCCCAGATAAAAGTAAATACATCACTTCTTGAATTTACATTATCTGCAAACCATTCGCTCAAACCATCTGGCGTAGACAAATATTGATATAAGAATGCCGGTGAAGAATGCATTGGAAATTCTAAATCAAATTTTATTTTTTTGGACATTTAATTCTATTTTTATGCTTGAGGGAACAATATATGTAATATCTCATTTTAAAAAAACTTTTTGACGAAAAAATTGACATAGATTTCTTGTGTCAATTGAATTTGTTATTATATTTGCAACCTTAAAATTGGCGAGGTAGCTCAGTTGGTTAGAGCGTCGGATTCATAACCCGGAGGTCTGGAGTTCAAATCTCCATCTCGCTACAAATAAAAGGCAATTATTAATTTATAATTGCCTTTTTTTATTCTTTTCGTGAAATATTAGTTTTAGCTAAAATTCCTTTTACTATTTTAATACTTTCATCTGTATCTATAAAATTAGTATTTATTGCCACACTTTCATTACCAAAAGGTTGATATGCTTCTTGATTATCACGTGAAAATAATCCAACAGTAGGTGTTAACGAAGCACTAGATAAATGCATAATCCCACTATCAGCACCAATAAACACAACTGTACTTGCAATTAATGAACAAATTTCACGAATGTCCTTACTATAAAATGATGGTGCCTTAAAATTAATTTTTGATATATTCTCAATTGGCAGGACTTCAATGAAATTATAATTAGGAAATTCTGCTTTTAATTTTTCATAGAAACTTAACCACCACTCCTCTAAATAACATTTATCACCTGTTGCATGTGTAAACAAACAAATAGTTCTTTTTTTACTATTTACTAATTCCATTAACTTTTGTATACCGTTTTCAATTTCTACTTGACTCAATTTTAGGTTAATTCCAAAAATGGGTTCGTTATTATTTTCGAAGCCTAATTTTGCTAAATAATTTCTAAAACTATAGACTTGATATTTTGCAATATGCAAGTGATCATTAAATTTTAATTGAATTTCTTTATCATCAACCTCAAAGACTTTATATTTCGCCCTGGCCATTAAAGTATATAGTTTTCCTGATGATGAACCCTTAACAGCATTAATAGCAATATCATAAGGTCGTTTTTTAATCGATATAATTCCTTTAATATAATCCAGAAGGTTTTTAAATGGCTTTTTAGGTAACATTATGATACGCTCGACATTTTCATAATTTTGAAATATAATAGGGGCTAAACCACCTTGAACTACTAAATCAATTTTACAATCGGGAAACCTAGCTATAACCTCTTGTACAAGCGGTGTTAGTAATAATAAGTTACCTAATCTATGGTTAGGTCTACAAATCAATACTTTCTCAATTTCAATATTAGCATTTAAATCAACATTTTTTGGTAAATGCGATGTGCCGATATTCTTGGTAATTCTATGCATTAATCTTCTTCTAATAACATTAACGCGATCTAAAATACTCATGTGCAAGACTATTACTTATTATAAATTATATTTGATAAAAGTGGGTGCTATAATTTTTGCAAAGTTATATAAATGAAATAAGTTATTTATATTTTTTGAAATAACATTAATTCAATCTTTCAACTAATACTTATAATTAATTTACAGGTTAAAATCATACTCAAAACATATATTAAATTTTAAAAAGAATGTACTTTTAAAATAAAAAAAGAGACTCAATTTGAGCCTCTTATCTTAATACATATTTAAAAATTGTAACATTTAAATCTTAATTATTGTCTTATAATACGTCTTCAATTCTTTATCTTTTATCACAAGAAAGTATGTGTCTTGAGACAATTTAGAAATATCTACGGTATGAATATCATTGTTTGAAATATCATTGAACAATTCAGATCTAACATTAGCACCTTGACTATTGTAAATTTCTAAACTATATACTTGCTCTAATTTAAACCTTAATTCGTTCTTTACTGGATTTCCAAGAATCTGCATCGATTTATTGGTGTTGGAAACTTCGTCAGCTTCTGGTGTATTTGAATTATTAAATTGATTTGGTACCAACTGTGGTAATTCTCTTGTAGCTTTTTTAGAATTTAAGCTAATCGTTTCATATTCAAAATTAGATCCAAAACCTTCTGTATTTGGGCTATTAATAATGCTCAAAACCCCGTTAACATTAGCCGCATATATTTTATTATCTATACCTAATTGTAATCCGTAGATAAGATTTGAACCTTCATAAAGTACCGTTGGAGTATGTTCTTGTCCAACAATTCTATATGGAATTTGAATTAACCTACCGTATTCAATTTCTGTAACTGGATATACATTTCTGTTAGATAATTCACTTATTGCCGTTACATAAAGCATATTGCTATCTGAAGAAAATTCAAGTCCATAGTAGCTAATTGCACTTTCTGTAAGTAATAATCCTGCATCCATATTAGATACTTTTCCTGTTTTGCTATCAAAGTCAAAAGTATGTACACTCGACCCTATAGCAGTGATACCATAACGGTCGTTTTTTTCAACGATATTGTTCACAAATCCTAGATTTTGTAAATCAGGAGATATTTTCATCTGTCCACCAGTATTCTCACTTGCTGAAAGATTTTTCTTAATACTAGATGTTGTAAATAAATTGATACCTGACTCATCTATTTTAAAAGAATAAAAAGTGTCACTTACATTAGGATCAGTACTCGGAGCAAAAGAAACTACCCAATAAGAATTATCACTTTCGTTTATTGCAACCGTTAATTTTTCACTTGAATAAGGAAGTAATTGTAGATTTTTTTGATCAGTTATTACGAATCCCAGAGAATTGTCATCATCATCATCGTCATCGTCATCATCATCATCATCATCATCATCGTCGTCATCATCATCATC
>Ga0209633_10000969_pt1 | contig 31342 bp, 61 predicted proteins | sample Cruoilmetagenom1_FD_187290 | JGI IMG/M metagenome (GOLD analysis project Ga0209633, IMG submission 187290) | Oil polluted marine microbial communities from Coal Oil Point, Santa Barbara, California, USA - Sample 1 (SPAdes) (version 2) | ecosystem: Environmental > Aquatic > Marine > Oil seeps ... | reverse complement strand
GGCACATCGACCGTCTCCATAGCGATGTATATAGTTGGTTACTACGTTTAATGAGCCGTTACCAAAAAAAACAATTGAAACCATATGGCGCAGTATTTGATACAGATCCGCATGATATTGACGACTCTGTTTACACAGATGTTATTAATATGCGCTTTAATGATGGGGCGGCAGAAAAGATAGGCGGTGAGGTAGTCGGTTCAACGACAACAGCACAAGCAACTCATTTGCTGTTTAATGGCAGCCACGCTGATCCGCTATGGTTGTATTTTGGTGATGGTGTTGCTCGCGTAACGAACTTCACGGATGATAAAGATATTGAAGGAACCGCTTTAACGAGTGGTATCGATTGGGATACATCACTGTTTAATACGTTTCCTATCTGCAATAACACACTAGATGCGCCTAGATACTGGGGTAATGATTTTGTTACGCCAGGTACATTAGCTGATTTACCTGCGTTTCCTGCCAGTACAGCCTGTCAGGCGGTAAGACCATTCAGGGGCTTTTTAGTGGCTTTAAACATCACTACAAGCGGCGTACAGGCAGAAAACAGGGTGTTGTGGTCAGATGCGAGTGACGCTGGCGCTCTACCTGTTAGTTGGGATATCACAGACCCGACAGTATTAGCCGGTGATACCTACTTGACTGACGATAAAGGTGAGATTATAGACGGCGCTCAATTACGCGACCTATTTGTTATCTATAAAACCCATTCCACCTATATCATGCGATTAATTGGTGGTCAGGGCGTAATGCGTGTTGATAAGGTTCAGGTTAATAGCGGTTTATTGGCTAAAAATTGTGTGGTCGAGTTTAAGGGTCGGCATTTCGTGGTTGCAGATGGTGATATTGTTCTGTTTGATGGTCAGAATATCGAGAGTATCGCTGATAAGCGAACAAAAGATACCATCTTTAATGACATAGATTCGGATAATTTTGACCGTACTTATGTTGTTAGAGATGACAGAAACGACGAAATATGGGTTTGTTATCCCTCAACAGGGCAAAGCTTTTCAGATAAAGCAGCTATATGGAACTGGCAAGATAATACTTGGACGTACAGAGATTTAGTTAATACACGACATATAGCACCAGGTGTGGCGAACTTTGAAGCAAGCCCAACTTATGCAGCATCAACTGGAATATATGATTCATACGCAGGCGTAACTTATAAATCATTCTCTAGTAATCCGACTGTAGACACGTTATCGAGCGCCGTTACATCAGCTATTCACATTTTAGGGGACTCTTTCGATATTGATGGCTCGGTCATGCCTTCATTGTTAGAGAAGGCAACGATGGATTTAGGCGACCCTGATAGTATAAAAATAGTTAAATCAGTCACGCCAAGAATAACAGCGAACACTGGCACAAAAATATACATCCGTATCGGTACGCAATTTAACCCTGATGATGATATCTCATGGGGTAACGAGTTTCTATATACAGCAGGAACAGATAGAGAGGCGCACTTTACAGAGAAAGGGCGTTATATATCGGTAAGAATGAGAACGCAGGATATTGGCGCTAACTGGAAGTGTCACGGGTTTTTTGTTTCATATGCTATAAGCGGGAGGCATTAATGTGGATAGTCTTAGATATTACCCTGGCGCTGTACCAGAGAACCCAGATGATCTACGGCGCTACATCAATGACGAGTTACAACGTATTAGAGACGCCTTTGACGGCGTTATCGATGGGGCGGCTGTGAGCTTCCTATTAGAAGTGTCAAAAGGCACGGTTCAAGGTCATAAGACTATTAATAAATTTGGGCGTAATACTGACATCGATACGATTGAAGAGGATGTATGGGATGGAGGTGGAATTTATAACTACTCAACGACCGCAGACATAACGCATATTGTCTCTTCTAGCGCTTCCGATACGATGGAAATAGAGATAGACGGGCTTGATGCTAACTGGGAAGAGGTGACGCAGACAAAGACCTTAACCGGCACGACAGCAGTGGCTTTAGATACCCCGTTAATACGCGAACCACGCATGAAGAACAATAGTGGAACGGCGGCGGTTGGGGTGATCCAGTCAGGCGTTGGCACGACAACAGGTAGTTTTAGTGCAGCTAACCTAAGAGCACAGATAAGTCTAGGCTACGAGCAGACATTGATGGCTATTTATACCGTCCCTGCTGGTAAAACAGGTTACATGACTAATTTTTGGGGTGATATAAACAAGTCAAACACAACGGGTGCACTTGACATGACGTTATGGAAGCGTGACTTCGGTGGCGTATTTAGAGTTCAGAACACAGTGGGTTTGCTTACAGCAGGCACATCACATTTCCAACATGAGTATGCGCCTTATCCAAAAATTGAAGCGAAAGCAGACATTAAGATAACAGGTATAGGTTCGACGGTTAATTTTGATGTCAGTGCAGGATTTGATTTAATTTTAGTAGACGATGGGTTTTAATTATGGGATTTTTAAGCAGTGTTGGCAGTATTTTAGGTGGATCAAGCAAGAGCAAAAGCGCTCCGGCTTCGGTTTATGGTGCTCAAGACCCGTTCTTACAGGACTTATACGCTCGTTCACAGTTAGCAAGTTATGGGAACATGGGGCAAAACTACGCTAACCAGATAAATCAAGGTGCTCAAACAGGTTTTGAGAATCAGATGGGCGGCGGGAATATGTACGATCAGGGCGGTCTAAACAGTATCGCCAGTGGTCAGATGCAGAATCAGAACTTAAACGGGGCTATTGATGCAGGGCTGGGTCAGATAAACCGCAATTTTAACCGAAATATCATGCCTGGTATTAACACAGGCTCGGCAATGACAAATACCAGCGGTGGAAGCCGTCAAGGTATTGCTCAAGGTTTAGCGATGAGCGATGCTAACCAGCAAGCTACGGATTTTGTCAATCAGATGCAATCACAGAATTATCAGCAAGGCATACAGAACCAGTTAGGTGCTTACGGTCAGATGTCGCAGAATAACGCTATTCAGAATCAAGCTACACAGAGTGCCATGAATGCAGCACCACAGTTAGCTAATCTTGGATTTGGCGCGCAATACGGTGATATGAGCGCATTGGCTAGTCTAATAGGTAGCCCGACGGTGTTAGGTGGAGGCTCAAGTGGCTCAAGTCAAGGCGGTATCGGCTCTAGTCTTAGCGGTGCCTCAAGCATGTTAGGCGTACTGTCTGACGTAAGAGCTAAAGAGAATATTAAGCGGGTAGGCAGTACCGATGGTGGATTACCTGTTTACACATACAACTACAAAGGCCAGAACGCTGTTCATATGGGTGTGATGGCTCAGGAAGCTGAGATAGCTAACCCTGCCTCAGTAACAGAGATAAACGGGTTAAAACACGTTAACTACTCAATGGTGCGATAGATGGGTATTTTTTGGGATTTAGAGCAACCAGCAAGACAGCGGCAAGCAGGCCGTATAGGTGGATTGCTAGGCGAATCAATTACTTCTGAAATGTCAGGAACCAGTATGGAGTTTGACGAGTTCGGCAACCCTATTGATGTACGACAGCAAGTACCCCAAGTCTATGGCAGACAAGGTACGGGTTTTTTAGGTAGTGATAGGGGCGTAATGGCTCAGGCTCAGTTAAATGCTGGATTACAAACAGTGGGTGGATTAGATTCCTCTCAAGCCTCGCAGATGATGGCTCCACTAACGCAACAATCAAATAATAATGCTTTAATGCAAAAAGCAATGATGATGGAGCAATTAAAACAATCCAACATCAGCAAGTTAAGAAAAGGTGATTTCAAAGACCAGAAAGACCGCTTAGGCGCACTCAACCAGGTTGGTGATGATTATAAGAAGGATATCGCTCCGTTTAGACAATCAATCCAGTATTATAATGATAGTGCTAGTTTAGCGACAAAAGCGGGTGGTGTAGACAGCATGACGGGCACGGATGACTTCATCATTATGCGTAATTTGCTTAAACAGTCGCTACCTAATGAGTCTGTGATGGGCGATGACCTTGCTACGTTAAAACTCGCAGCGGGTGGCATGCCCGGATGGGCTTCGGCCTTAATCGCACAGTTATCCGGCGGCGGTATGCAGGGTATACAGGCGAGAAAGGAAATCTTAACAACTATGAAAAACTTAGCTGAAACAAGGTCAGGTGAACGCGATGAGATTAGGCAACAATACATTGACTTGACTGACTCTGTTGATGGTTTAGATTCGTCAAACTTTATGCTTGAGGCACAGAACATAAAACCATTGCCTTTCGGTAAGAAAGAACCGCATAGCCAGCCTACCGCCTCAGACGGTAAAAGTTACACACCGGAAGAGATAAAAGCAGAGCTAAGGCGCAGACAGATGACAGGAGTGGTTAATCGTGGGAATTGAAAGCCTGACAGATGATGAGTTAAATTCATTGGCTGGTGGCATTGAGGCATTACCAGATGATGAACTTGCCAGCCTAGCCGGTAATGGTTTAGAGGATCAATACGGTATAGGTGAGACTATGATGATTGGCGCAGGGAAGACGCTGACTGACATAGGGAGAGGGGCGCAAAAGCTCTATCATTCCGCATTAGGTAACAATGATGAACTGGAAGAACTACAAGCCATGCAAAGGAAAGAGCAGGGATATTATGACGAACTTTCACAGGCTAGACCATTTTCAACAATGGGCGGAGAGATATTGCCGTATCTAGCTACAGCCCCATTGTCAGGCGGTTTACTAACGCAGATGGGTATTGGCGCTGCTGGCGAAGGCATTAGATATAGCGATAATCAAGGCGCGTCTAGCATCATGGGCGGTGTTATGTCTGTTGGTGGTTACGGTGTCGGCAAGATGGCTCCTAGAGTTATGGGCGCAATACGCGGTGTTGCTCAAAGTAACGAGAAAGCACTAAGAGCGCTAACGAAAGGGCAGCAACGCCTTGTGCAGCGCGCCGATGATCTGAATTTTAAGTTAAAGCCCGGTCAAAAATTACAATCTAAGCCATTACAACAGATAGAACGCTCCGCTGATTCTATGCCGTTTACAAGTGGATTGACTGAGGGTATGGAAAAAGATAACCAAGCTTTACTTAATCGGTTAGCGCTTGAGTCTATTGGTGAAGTTGGTGATGATATAAGAGGTAGCCAATTTGCTAACGCTGCTGACCGTATTGGCAAAGTCTATGATGATGTAGCTAAAAACGTAGGTGAAATTGATATAGGTCAAGAAAACCTTGCAAACCTCTTTGATGATATGAGTGTGGACGGTGAAAAGTTCGTATCAAACTACGTTAAGAAATACCCAAATCTTGCAAGTGGCAAGCTAACTGGTAAAGAATTTAATAAATTAAGCTCAAAAGTAGAAAAAGACATAAGGGGCGCTTATACCACTAATCCTGCTGTCGCTGATGATCTTATCGAATTTAAAGGTGCGTTACATAGCGCATTAGCAAAAGCCTCGCCTAAAGACAAGGAAGCACTGAGAGTAGCAGGTAAGCAGTGGCGTAATTTAAAAGCTTTGGAGGCTGGTAATTCTGTCACTAAGGGTAACGTAAATCCACGAAGCCTATCAAGCAGATTGAACCGTATCGATAAAGGCGGGTTTAAGCGTGAGCGTAATGTTTCTGATTATTATGATGCAGTAAGAATAGCCGATGAGATAGGAGGGGTTGCAGACTCGCAAACAGCAACAAGAAGCTGGTTAGCCAATGTGGCTCAAGATCCAACATCGATAGCCGGTGGTGCTGCATTAAGACCTATATATAGAAAATACCTAGAATCTGGTGGCTCACCAGTGTATGCAAATATGTTGGGCGCTTATCCTTCTAATGCGCCTGGTCAAGTTGGTGCTGCTGCTGGTAGAGCTTTTGAATCTGTTGATGAGTTGCCAGAGTTTCCGGAGTTATTAGAATGAAAAAGAAACGCAAGCCACTAGATATAAGCAAGCAAAACATCGTATCGACGGTTAAAAAGAAAAAGAAAGGCAAACGAACAATTATCAAGAGGACAAAAAGATGAGAGGTTTAATAAGAACAGGTGGCACTGGGCCTGGAGCCGTATCCAAAGGGTCATCATTTTCACCAGGCTCCTATTTTCCAGATTTAACGATGGACGGGACGGGGCAGGCACTTGCATTAGCAACAGGTACGCTGAAATTAAAAGTAGTTAACCGTGGCGTGACAACAGAATCGATACGGGTTGCATTCGGAACAAGCTCGGCTAATGCTATTGCAAATCTAACTATAACTACTGGCGCAGCGACTACAGGGGACTATATTGCCTCTTCAGCAGATCAGGGTGACGGTACAATTATATACGGTGTTCCAGCTAACGCTACATATTTTGCAGTGGCAAATGCAGTGGCAGCGGATACTCAGGTCGTATCAATTACTCAAGGTGCATAACTAATGGCTAATTATTATTTTCAACCAACTGGCACTCGCTCAACAGGGGCATCAACTATCGATGATTGGAGTGCAGCAAACTGCTACCCACCATCTGCTTTCGTTGGATTAACTCAAGCTAACGGTGATACGGTAGTTTTCGATGAGAATCTAGCTGGTTTAGGCAAGCTAGAATATATCACCAACGGTCAGCGCATCGTAACTAAAGGCGTGACAATGAGTTTAAGACGCGGTGGTGAGAATGGTAGTGGTGCTGGTATTCGATTAGAAAGTAACGCCAGTACAACAACACTGGCTTTGCGTCCTGATAGTACTGCACTTGTCACAGTTAATGATATTGAATTCACAAACGAATTCGTGACTAACCAAATGGTGAGTATCCAACATTTTACCAATGAAAAAAATATCATCTTAAACCGCGTTAGCTGGTTAGGCATCGGTGTAAATACGTCTAAATGCCTTGCTAATGATAATGGAAACGGTTCTTTTGTAATGAACCAATGTAAAATTCGCGGCTTATTTACTGGATTACTAATTACACCGGGCGCGACTGATGGCGCTGATGATTTTGATTATTCCAGCACAGTTGACGGCTTAGATATTGATATCACAGCAAGTCAGTTGGTATTAATGGAAGTATTCAAACTCACTAAGTCAGATACGGCAAATATCGGAATGTCTACTATTAAAAACTGCAATATTAAGATTGTATCGACAATTGGCCATGTACGTTGTTTTGACGTGAAGGGATTTAGTGCGCCGATAACCGAAAATAATAATATTGATATTACAAGCCCATCAGCTACAGAGTCAGTTGGTATTCAGATTTGGGGTAATAGCGGAACAGGTGCGAACAGAACAACAGTGGGGGCAATCACTAGAGGCAATACTGTTAATTTTAATTGCTTACAAGGTCATGCTATTGAGATAGGGGATATTACGCACGCTGGTTTAGATGTTATGCAGGATTCTGAGACCTATGGTAATGAAACAATAGGATTGGGAATTGGTGGCGCGCCTCATGGTTTAACACTAAGCGGATTATCCTCTGGTAAAGCATGGGGAAATAAAATACGTGGTACCCATCAAGGCTTGCTTCTCTTATATTGTGACAATGATGCAGTTGAAGGTTGCGGAAATCTTATCTATGATGTGTGGGATGCGAACCTGAGTTATGAGGGCTGTAGTGGCGGGACGTTAGCTAATAACACGGTCGTAGTTACGCCTTCACCAGTAACAGGTCAAACCAGTACAGGTCGTGGAATATGGGCGAGGGTATTTAATAGCCAGCTTAATACTGGAAGTAAAGCTTATAATAATAATATTATTGTCTTAGGCGCGGTTCGACGTGGGATGTTTGTCGAGGTGGGTAGTATTTCTGATCCACAGCTCGATGTGCTGGACGCGCAGAATAATAACTATTACTTTGAAGACCCTGATGGTGTTCTCACACCTCCATCTAATGCGTTTGTCTATCGCACCAGTAACTACGGTGATGTGGCAAACTGGAATGCAGGTGAAGGGGTTGACGAGACTGCTGTTAAGAACTTTGATGGTGATGTGCAAGAAATAATCGACGCTTTCGGTGACGTGTCACTATCAAAGATAGTCGAAGATGCAGCTAATGCTGGTGGTGGATTCAAGTGGTGGAATGGAGTTAATCCTGAGACTCTTGGTGAACCATTGTCAGACATTGATACAGCGCAAGGTATTCAGTCAGCTAACAGCCCGTTTCATCCAAAAAATTTATAGGCAATAAAATGAAATACATAATCTTACTTTTACTCTCCTTTGGAGCAATAGCTGATACCGCTACCATTACCTTCATCGCACCAACAGAGCGAGAGGATAAAAGTCCTTTGTCTGCCTCAGAGATAGCTGGGTTTACAGTGCACGACTCGGTAGGCGTAGAGATTATGCAGTTATTGCCAAGTGTCCGTGAGTTCACTATACCTACTACCTCTGTTACGCAGTCATTATTTATCACGACCGTAGACACTGATGGAAGGGTGTCCGTATATAGCCAGGAGGCGACCATACCCGCAACGGTGGCAAACCCAAAGCCTCCGACGGGAATAACGGTAACAGTAGCGCCATAGCCGGACTATTCGCAGGTTTCTTGATATGGCTCAAATTAAATTGGAACAATACAAAGAGGTGGGTAAATGAGCGTTATAACAAAATCAAAAACTATCGATTTTAATCTAGCGATGGGCATGGTTGAAGCGATTCATGGTAGCTTGCAGTTATTCCAACCCGTCATGACAGTAGAGCAATTTGCTGCATTCAGTCTCATTATTGGAATGGTTCATGCTATTGGCGGTGTTTATTTAAGAACCATAACAACTAAAGCATTGTCTGAGAAATAATGCCTTCATTCTCAAATAAATCAGCATCTAAACTTGATACATGCGATGAGAGATTGCAGCGTGTGTTTAATGAAGTTGTGAAGAAGTTTGATTGCTCTGTCTTAGAAGGGCATCGAACCAAATCACGTCAGAATGAAATGCTAAGGACGGGAAAGAGCAAACTAGCTTATCCGCACAGTAAGCACAACACACTACCATCCAGTGCTGTTGATGTAGCGCCTTATCCTATTGACTGGAATGACAGGGAGCGATTCACTTATTTTGCTGGTTATGTTAAAGGTGTTGCTGAGTCGATGAATATAAAACTAAGGTGGGGCGGTGACTGGGATTCTGACTGGAAAGTAAAAGATAACAACTTCGACGATTTACCTCACTTTGAGATAGATAAATGACTGAATCACCTCATGATTACCCTGAAAATAGACGTAAGCGCCCTTATTCAAATACAAGTGAACACTGGCACCTAAGTAAATGGTTTAATGGTGGAACACTGCTTACCGTTATTTTAGCCAGTGCAACAGGCTTGACATATATCAATAGTATTGCTGGTGACGTTGAGCGCATTGAGCAGATTCAGCAGATACAGAATGATGATGTAAAAGATGCTATCAAGGATTTAAAAGATGAGTCTCAAGAACATTATGATGTTATCCAAAGGCAGAATGAACGTCTGGAAGATAAGATGGATAAAATCATAGAAAAGGTCGTATCTGTCAGCTTAGGTGAATCATAATGCCTCGTAAAAGAACGGCGCACTTCAATAGTATACCGAAGCCACCACCAAAGAAAAAAGCACCCCCTAAAAAGAAAGCGCCTAAGCGCAAGAAGTTTAAAGGAAAAACGAAGGTAGCATGATTAGTGGAAAAGTTAATATTGTTATTGGTGGCGTTTTCTTTATTATTGGTTTATTCTCTGGTATTACTATTTACCGCGCCTTTCTATGCCCTGATACGGGCAAAGCAATCGTTAGCCAGCTCAAGAAAGACGACAAAAAGTTGACCCAAATCAAGAAAGAGGCAAAAGTCAAAGATGTTAAAACTCAGAAAAACGTGGTTTATATCGAGAGGATTGTTGCTGGCGAGTGTTTTGATGTCGGTATCCCTGATGATGCTGCTGACAGGGTGCTCAACTCACTCAACAACTAGAGATGCTAGACTGACCGAGGATATAAAGAAGCCTCCAAAGCTCGTTAAACCTATCTCAGCGCGTGATATGGCTATTTACATCATAAAACAGGATAACTATGTCGATGAGGGTAATAGTCGTATGAGGGCGATTAGAAGCGATTAGAGAGGATTAGCCGCTAACACCAGTATCAACTGCACCAGCGCTAATCATATTAATAACAACGATATCTGCATGATACTCGCATTCTGGTACTAGCTCTAATTTGTAACTTATCGGTGACATAAGCGCTTTGTTAGCACCTCTAACTACTATTTTTATATCATCGTCTAAAGGTTCTAAAAACTCGATCATTTCTTTTTTATTCATCACTTCACCTATACTGTAGAGTAGGGTTAGGAGTCATAAGACTCGCCTGAATCTGAAACCAGCATAGTTTTATTGTTGTCGACATTCTTAATCCCTATATAAGTTTCATTGCGAACCTCACAATATGTTCCAAGCGAATCTTCTCCACCACCATCAAGCAGCCATGCTACAAATCTGCCTTCGGTTTCTTCACTATCGAATTTGAATACTATCTCACTCACATCTATCTCCTAAGCCTGGTTAATGATCGGGGTTTATTCGTTTATTCCTATCGAAGATATCAAGCCCATAGCCGCCGATATAATCATGACGGCAAATAAAGCATTAATTTCATCAAAGTGCATCCCAGTTAATCCACAGACTGCCCCTGTTAAAAACACCACTAACCCATATCTTATATCTTCTTTCATTTTCCCTCCGGCTTTCTCAGTGATTCGATTACGACTTTGACTTCATCCTTATATAAAAGTGGTCTGCACCCTGCGTATTGCATAAAAGCGGGTATATCGTCAATTTTCTTATTCAGTTCATCCAATACCGCTGATTGGCAGAGGGAGCATGCTGCATTCCAAGCCATCTCCATAGCTTCCTCTGGGTAATTGTATATATCAATATTGGCATCTTCTTTTTTTAGCCACTCTTTGAAACTCAACGCCTCATGCTTATCGCTCATCTTATGACGCACATTGCAGCATTTCGTGCCTTTTTCACATACCCTGCTACTGTATTTATCCTTTACGCATTTACTCATCTTATTCACCTGTTCTAATTCCATCATTTCACCAACCCTGCCTTAATAATTCGACTATAGTCATTAGCTGAAACCCTGATAAATAACTTTCCCCAATGCTTATACTCAGGGCGTGTAGAGAAGAGAATACCCATAGCATTTAAGCTTGCTCTGTTACCTTCGGTATCGCTTACGGTTCTATTTTTCATTAGCGCGCTTTGTTAATACCTTGTTATCTTTATCAGTCATGTGTTGCCTTTGGGGTTATCGAAAAAGTCTCTTAATTCACCATTAGTTATGTATTTAAGTTTCCCTCTATCTGTCCTGAATTTATGGCATTCACCACTAGGCGACCTATCAGACTGACATTTCCCCTCATAGGTCACATGCCCGTAGTGCTTGCTTTCAAAAACACGTCCTATTGTTATTTCACTCACAATCACATCCTCCTATGAGCATGTATGGTCTTTCTCGCACAAATCTTGCAAAACCCCGCTTCTTTACCGCCTGCCTGTTCTTCTGGTGTACATTGATTTGTTTTAAGAAGTTCGTGGTACAAATCAATATCACCGTTACTTTCCTTCCAGCATTTTTCACAAGATGCCATTCTCATCTCCCGCCATAGGCGATTGGTTGTTATAATGCTTCCGTATGTCCGCAAACTGAACACTCCCACCACTGTTTACATAACTCGTGGGAAGTATCCGCTTCTTCTATGTTCATTTTTCTAAAGTGACACATTGGCGCATTTTTATATATATCATCAACCATCTTGCGGTTAACTTCTTCCATGCCGCTCATAATTTTATTAAACTCCTTTTGATCCATATCTCAAACCTCAATAATATATACAGTTATGGGTTATGATTCGGCTTTTTCTATCCTATCCATTTCTTCTTTTATCTGCTCTTCGGTCATGCTTGCGCGTCTAAATTCAGTAGATGACATGACTCTTCTTTCTTGGGTTGTAAATGCGCCTCCTTTTGTTGGCGCAACCCATAGGCTTTTCTTTTCATCGTCGCTTAGGCTTGACCATGCTTCTGAGGCATCAGCAAGCATTTCTATCTCGATGCCATATTTGATAGTGCTAATAATGCCAGTGTGTTCGATGATCGCCTTACCCACTTTCTTGAGCCGCTCAACTTCATAGCTCATTGCTTCAAATTCGCTTTGTCCATTGGCAGCGCCATCGTCGTCTAGCTCATCAACGGTTGTCAGGTTAAATATCAGTTTCAGCAAGTAACGACGACCATAAGACAGAGTAGAACCAGAGGCATGAATCTTTGTTTTATTCACTGTTCCAGCTATGCCAGCTATATCGTAAGGCAAATCATAATGATAACCCTTAGACCACCCCGCGCTATGATTTACTTCGGCTGTAACGCGAATCATGGCATTATCTTCGTCTGGTGCGGTATCTGTACCAAATGAGATGGAAAAGCCGTGAGACGTGTAGACAGGGCTTATAGCCTTATTTAAACCATCAAGCGACTCGTACTTGCTTTTAGTTTGCTTATTTTCCTTCGTTTTCAAAATATCCGGCATCGCTTTCTGACATTCTGCCATAGCTATTGAAAAATCCTGCTTTGCCTGACGATCTAAAACGCGCTCTTGAGCATCTAAAATCATGCCTAACTGCTCGGGCTGTAAATTCCCGTTATCAAGTTGTGCGGTCAGTGAGTTCATGACCTGTGCTGACTGTGTTACAGGGTGATGGATAATATTGCTTTCTTTTGATTCAACTAATTTTGTGGTTGGTTCGGTCATTGTTTTCTCCTACAAAAGAGTTCTGATATTGAGTTTAGACGCTGATTTAGTTTTATTTGGCACGATGTTATTTCGACGCTCGATAGCTTTCTCAGCAATCATAGCTTCTGACATTAATTCGTTATCCTTTCGGATGGGATTTGGTTTATAATTCTTAGCACGCATTAGTTACTCCAAATAGTAATTAAAGTTTAGGTAAGGGGTGTTGTCGCACCCTGAACCGATATTATAGCTTGTTTACGAGTTCCTTGCCCGTTTCTGTAAGCCTGTAAATGACGTCATCACCCATCCATGACGGCGCGTTTTGTTTAACTGCATAACCGCCTTTTACCAGCTTTTCAAACTCATCGGAATCCTTGCATCCATAACTTGTTCCAAACCAATTTCTTTTTGGATCGCTAACAGTATGCTTCATTAAATCTATTTGATGATTTGATACTTTCATCACTCCCTCCTATCCTGCATTAATACCCTTATCTCTGCATCAGTAAGGCTGAATTTATCTTTACGGTTACATAGCCACTCGCTTATAGACATAACCGGCTGAATCATAAACACCAGCCCAATCACGAATAACAAAGGCGCTAACGTCAAGTCATTGATGTTGTGTAGCGACAGGAATAGAAACCCTGAGCCGATGGCAGTAAGAACCAGGTTAATCAATGGGGTTATGTCTGTGCTAGTTTTCATCTGTGACCTCTGGATAATAAGTTTTATTAAGTTGACCAACTAAGTCATGTATCTCGTTAATAATCTGAAGCTCAGTCCACGCATTATTAGTTTCGAGTGTCCTACTAATCTGTTTCCACTCAGACAGCTTCATTGTGAAAGTCAAAGTGCAACGGATATCGTCAGGTTTTTCCACATAAGCAACACTCATAGCTCAACCTCCTTTCTTGCTAAATCGATAGCAATGTTTTCGATCTCATCGTCTATCAGGTTTAATATGCTGTTCGCCAGTTCAGCTTTAAGGGCGATACGACCGTTAGAGGTGTAGTTAGTCTCTTTCTGGTCTAGGTAGTCGTAGCGAAGCTCTTGGATGCGCTGGGCGTTGCTTATAATAATGGTCTCGACTAGGTCGCTATTTTCGTATATTTCCTTAATAGCCCGTTCTTTAGCCATAGCATAACCCTGAGTGTCACAGGCTGGATCAATGTCGGTTTCTGGCATCTCAAAAGGCGTACCCTTACCTCTAAACTCTTTCATCTGCTTGATACTCTCGAATTGTTGGTTTAAGCCATCAGCCATAATATCGATATTTTTCATTGGTCATTATCCAAGGTAATATCTCCGTGAAACGGTGTAAAGCAGTCCGCCCAAGTTGTCGAGTATTCACCAACTGTGTTTAAGGAGCTGACTGAGCATTTCAACATTACACCTGTGTTTTTCTTAGTAAATAACGCTACCGCTTGCGTGTCTTGGTTAATCATTAAGCAAGGATATTTAACATCATCACGTCTATCTGTTTTTTCATTCACTATTACTTTCATTCTATCTATCCTCTTGTTGTTTGGTGGAGAGGGAAGGATTCGAACCTTCACTAGCCTGTGTCTGGCGACTAGCATTCAAGTAGCTAGCCTTGTAGGGTGATTCACCGCTTCACTAATGTAACAACACTTTGCGTCTACCAATTCCGCCACCTCTCCAAATTCATTACCTCATTCACGCGCATTAACCTGTGTTAGCTAATCTCTTCACTCCAAGGATTTTTGGCGTTTCTTTTATTTACCTCATGATTAGCTTTTTTGCGTATCTCCTCAACCGTGCCCCCCTCAATAACAACGTAATCAGGCTCGCCATTTGGAAGCTCATAATGTATTTTGAATTTCATCCTCATTCCCCTTAATCGTTTAGTGTTTTGGTGTGGTTAATAATCGCTTTCTGTCTTGAATACAATATCAACCTTTGGCGTATAAACGCTCGTCATGCTTTTAGTTATCCCATCCATAAATATCTTTGCCATTTTTGATGGGCTTCGTGCCACTTCTTTTTTTACCGCATCTTTAATAGCTTTTCTGTTTTCTTCAAAAAATTCTGTCAATGCTTCTTTTGCTGCGTCCCGCATAAAGTTTCCAGCCAGCAGGTCAAGAAACTCAAATTTGTTATCGTAATCAGACCGACCAACTGCTCCATTACTTGATACTTTTTGCGATAGAGCAGCGCCGACTAATTTCTTAATCATTTCCTCTGGATCACCAAGTTGCTCTGCTATAGCTGCGTTTATTTTATCTCTTACTGCTCGCTCAACTATTTCTGTCGGTAAATTCATTGTTAGATCACTCATAATTTCTTCCCCTATTGGTTGGTGGTTTGTAACTGTTAGAGATGCAGACCAGTCGCTAGTCTGGTTATCCGGTTGACCTAGCCGGTACGCATAAAGGGGAGTCTTCCCAGTCGCTGTGTGTCTCCGTTGGCCTATTAGACTGGCTACTCGCTTCGTCTTTTTCATGCCTCTCCACACCGCTGCATCTCTAACACAACTTACCAGCTCCACAGGAGGCTATGCTTCAACACTGGTAAATCCGAACCCTCCTTTACTTCTACTTCTTTATTTCTCATTACTTATATAAATATTCTCTTAGTCCGGTTTGATCGCTTCTAACGACTTAATTCACATGGCCCTGTCCTCTTGGTTGTGTTTATAATGGCACGTTTCTGAACTGTTGAATCTAGTATGGACTAAGTAAAATCATAATGCAAGTGTTTTTAAATATATTTGCTTTAATTATTAAATAGGCGCATAATAACTTTACACGTTAACGATACAGGTGAGAAATGGTTGAAAATACAACAATAACAATACAGATTCCGAAAGCTTTGAAAAAGAAAACTGAATCAAAAGCGAAAAAAGAAGGCATGTCTATGTCATTTTATATAAGACAGGCAATTAAAAAGGCGGTTAAATAATGTCTAACTGTAAAGCAAGCGCATTAGTAGCCAATGCAGTTAAAAGTGGCTTTTTACCGAAGGCTGATACTCAAGTGTGCGTTGATTGCGGAAAGCAAGCCAGAGTTTATGACCATAGAGATTATTTTCTACCATTAAATGTAGAGCCAGTTTGCTATGGATGTAATAAAGCAAGAGGTCCTGCTATGGGAGTTCACGATAATTCATACAATTTAAAATATGAGCTTAAATTAAAAAATGCAGGTGTTATTAAAATGACGTTTTTTGCTCATATTGATGTTCACGAAAAAATGAGAAACACAGCCAGGCTGTCTCGTAAACGTGCATTGAAAGCAATTAAAGAGGAGGGTTAAATATGGGTGAAGCAGAAATAAGAATGTTAGCTGAAATGAATGCGCTAACAACTGAGATAGCGGCTATTAATTTAAAGGCTGAGGGCATGAGGGCGGAGAACGCTCAAAGAATGCATCTAGAGCAATCTATGGCTTATACAGATGATGATTTCATGGAAGTAAGTCGAGATTTAATATTGATGGCTGAAAGATTACGGGTTGAAATATAAATGAACAACAAAGAGGACAGCAAAACAGGGAAGTTAGGGGGTGGTTGTGAGTAGGTTTAAAGTAGGTGAGATAGCTATTATTGCAAGAGCAGATTCGCCACGTGAGAAATTTATAGGCGAAGAATGCGAGATAATGCGAGTTGTCGGTGGGTACTCATACGTAATAAATGTTCCTTCATGTAAATCTGAAAGCTCAACAGGGTTTTGGGAATGCGACGAGATAGACTTAAAGAAGAAAGACGACCCCGAACAAACCACCACCTGGGAAGCGATAGAGCAAGAATTTAACTGGAATCCTAACAAACAGAGGGTAGAGGAACATGGATAAATTAACAGAAGAAGTCAGAGATATTATAGGTGCTAAATTAGTCTATGAGCGTGAATTTGAAGAAAGAGCCATAGAAATCATAACCCTCATAACCGACCACAACAGGGAGAAGGCAGAAGAAGCAATAAACGGTTGCTGTGCTCATTCGGACGACCCCGTTTATATCTTTGCTATAGAAAGCTGTTTAGATGGAATTTCCCAAGCCCTCACAACCAAAGAGCAGGGGGGAATAGATGGAAGTATTACTTGAGGTTTTGTTATCAATGGTGGGTATAGTGGCATCAGCATCGATTGCACTGTTTATATACTTGGCATTAACAAGATAAACCCACCCAACAATAGAATGAGGAAAGATTATGAGTGAGAGTAAATATGTTGGCGATGAAGAATTATATCGTGAATGGGATTTTTGCAGCGATAAATTGTGGCGCTCTACAAAAGTAGAGTTAGCTGATGCTGAAAGTATAAATATAAAAACATCATGGGATGACGATGAACCTGATTATCAAGAGCTATGGGTTTCTTTTGATGAAATCGATGGGTTAATAGCGACACTTGTGAAGGCTAAAGAACATCTTATCGAAATCCGAGAGCAAACCAACCTTAACCACAACAAAGAAATCAATGAAGAGGGTTTATGAATGAGCACAAAAAAACCACAATTAAGTGGCTTCTTTGCTAACAGTTTGACATCGGGTGTCGCTGCTGTTAATGTGAATGTACGAGAAACACAGCCCTATATTAACATTTCTATATACGTCTGTGCAACTGTGTACATAAACGGCGTTTATGAAGTGGAACAACAAGCCTCCACACGTATTAAAACAATCGTACCCGTGAGCGCCGATAGCTGTCTTAGCAGCAAACGGATAATAAGCAATAACATATCGTTTATGTGCCTAAGCCCGATAATCAATAGGATTCCGGTGAATAAAATTGTGCAATTGGCACAGGGTAGTTTTTCGTCCTTAAAAAAGATAAAAGAGCGTTAACAACATGGTTTCTATTCAAGAAGGTGCTAAACAATCTGGCTACAATGATTACAAATCAGGTGTGCCTAAACACAGAAACCCATTCCAATACACTAGCGATATATTCAAGCAAGCAGCGTGGCTAACGGGTTGGAATCAAGCTGAAAAAGAGCACAATCAACAAAAAGGGTAATGTCCCTAAAGATCTAAATGATTGATATGGTTAAAATAAAAGAGGTTAACAAGATATGGGTATGTTTGATTACGAGTGTTCTTGTCCAGTTTGTCACGGTAAAGTTGATGGTTTTCAAACCAAGTCGGGTGACTGCTTATTAAAAACTTTAAACCCTAGAGAAGCAGATAATTTTTATTCTTCATGTAAAAAATGTGGTTGCTGGATTGAGTTTACAGCAAAAAAGGTGACTAATTTTACGAGACAAGTTAAAGGGAAGGGCGACGTAGAAATTCATAAATATAATAAAGATGTGAGAATAAGTTAATGCCTAAACCAACACCAGAAGAACTAGAGAAGATGTTTGAAAAGCTCTGGACTAGCTACCCTGCTGATCTATGCAAAGGAAAGCGTGGAGGAAGACAGCCGGCATTCAGAGCATTCAAGAAGATAAACCCTGATGAGGCGGAATTTAACCGGATAATGGGTAATATGAAAGCCATGATTAAGGCGGATAGGTCGGATAAAGACCCGTACCGATGGCCTTTCGTGTCCAGTTATCTAAACCAGGCTCGGTATGACGACTTCATTATGCCTAAGAACGAATCTAGTGTTCAGGAGTTAACACATTGCTGTATTGAGAAATGTAGCAACAAGGTACACGGCGCATCATTCAAATACTGTGCCGATCACGTTCCTAACGCTCACAGCGACCTATTAGCACAGGCATGGACACGCTCAGGGATTGATTACAAAAGCCCTACCTTTGTCGATGACTGTCGAAAGCAGTGCAGAAGCTACATGAACGCATTACTGGGGAAAGTAAATGAAAACTGAATCAATCAAAGCTAAAGCCGTGATGCTAACAAAAAAGCAACGCGAATCAGAGCGAACAAAGCTAATCAAATACTACCTTAATCGAGTATGAATGGTGGTTAATCAACAGGGGTCAGTGGTATGAAAGACGGTACACCAGAAAGACTAACAAGATGGATGCTTTATCTTGAGCAGCCACAGAGATTAGATATTGACCATAAAGTACAAGACGACTTGGCGTGGGCAGCCGATGAAATTGCCGATAGTAAGATGTCAATCAGAGGATTAGAGAAGCAAGTCTCTCAAAGAGGCGCGCGTATGCAGATTTTATATAAAATATTAATTACTAATTTTGAGGATAGGCATTACTACTCAACAGATGATAAAAATCGGCATCCCAATATTTCAAGAGCTGAAATTGATGACTGGTTTGATGATGATGGCGTGCCTTTATGAAAATAACTATTGAGTGAATAAATTATGTACGAACAATATAACAAAGAAACAGCTAGAGCAGAAGATAGAGTGGCGTATGCGCTGTGTCAGATTATTGATGATGATGCGCCTATGCGCTGGACTCGTTTCCGAATGGCAGCTAACTGTATAGCTAAGAATTCTGAGTTAATGCGTGATTTGAAGGAATTGAAAACAGAAAAACGTGTCGCCAGTGATGATTTTACGATGGTGGATTTTAAAGATGAATAGAATGAGCGAAGAACTACGTAATTGTCCATATCACCACCTAAAGCGAGTAACTAGACATGAACATAGAGCAAAAATGGCGTTGGAAGATGAACTGGTGTAAAGCACTAGGCGTTGCACCTGCTAATAATTATTTTTGGGACATGGCTGAGTCAGCATTTAAAGCATTTATCAACGCTAAGTCAAAGGAGAGTCACATGAAGAACATCAAAAACATTATGAGAATGTACTGAATAACAGACGGCAGCGATAATTGCGAGTGCCACCGGTGTATTGAAGAAAAGAAAATCATGGTGGACACTGGATTGGCTGGGGAATTTCTATTAAACGCTACAAAGATGATTTTATGCGGTGAGTGCGGAAATAAGCGTTGCCCTAAAGCAAGCGACCATAGATTGGATTGTACAAATAGTAATAAACCAGGGCAGGAAGGCAGTGTGTATGCCTAACGATTGAGGTAAGTGGCTTATGAATAAATCAGAAGAAGAAACACCGAAGCGTGACAGTCCGCTTGACCGACTTGTTATGTTGCCGTTAAACAAAGAGCAACAAAAACAAGTTGATGACTTTAAGAAAGTTATGGAGGCTAAAGTAATACCTGAAATAGTAAACACTATTCACAGGCGACATGTTTTAGCTGCCAACTCTAGATGTAAAATTTTAAGAGCAACATAACAAAAAGTTCAGGATTGCGCCTTTAGCGTATCCTGCAACGTAGAGTTAAATAAACAGTTGGTGCGGAGGGGAGTGTGATGTATTACATAGTTTTTATAGTTTCAGTTATTTTTGTCGTTTGGGTTGGCGGGTATTCACATGAAAAAGATTTGATTCGACAATGCGTTGAAGAAGGAACGTTACATACATGGAACTCTGATTATAAATTTAAATGTGAAGCAAGTGAAAATAAGCAAACCCACCATCATCAACCTAATGGACAGTAAAGCCATAGACTTTGCAAGAGCCTTAGAAACAGCATGTTGTAGCTACGACGAAGTAACCACAGCAAAGCACCTGATCGCACGTATTACGGTTGGGGATAACTATTGGAGCCGATTAAAATGAAAATAGATTCAAGAGTAACGATTTTAGGTGATTGCGATGGTGTTACTATAACTATCAAAGATAGAACATCAAACACAGATTTCGTTGAAGTAAAACTAACGCCCGAGCAATTTTGTCAAGCTGCGCTAGGCAGACTGATGATAACGGAATGTGAGGGGCGCGTTAGAAACTTAGATCATGTTGGGCTGAAGCATGAAAATAAAAGCCACGAGTTTGAGATTCCAGAAAACTTGTCTTACGGCGAAGAAAGGAAAGAAATAGTTAGGAAGTTATCAATCGAAACATGCCCTGAAGGTTGGCAGCCTGACAATTATTTTGAAAGCCAAAACTCTTTCTTTAAAAAAGATGGAAAGGAATATGCAAGATGCACAATAAGACGGTGGGTATAAAAAATGAACATAAAAGACAACCATATATTCATGGATACCTTGGCGAGAAACCGCGCTAACTCACCCTCTACAACAAACCAGGCTCCGCTCGATCAACTTTCAGACGGAAGCAACCGCTACACAACAAAGCTAACCGATAAGCAGCGTGATCTGAAAGCGATGGCAGAGGATGCGAAGGACGAACTGAATTATCACAGAGAGGATACAACGATTGAGGTGTGGGATGAATAAAGGCACACCACAAGAAGAATACCCCTATGAGCGCAAACAAAGACAGCTTGCCTTTGATCGGAATGTGTTTTGGTTTCGTCAATGGTGGTTAATTCGCAGAGGGTTGAGAAATGTTTAGCCTGGTAGCTTACGGATGACTCAGCGATCCGAACCCCAAAACAACGCCCTGCACCTATGGTTTAGAATGGTATCAGAGGCTATGCAGGAGAAGGATATCGATATGCAGGCTTTAATGAAGGCAAAAAGTGTATCCGTACCCGTGACAGAGAGCATGGTTAAAGAGATAATCTGGAAGCCAATACAGGACGTGATGATAGGCGAGAAAAGCACGACAAAGTTAGAGCAGGCAGAGGTGTCAAAGGTGTTTGATGTATTAAACAGGCATTTTTCAGAGCATTTTGATGGGTTGCATGTACCTTTCCCGTCATACGATAGTCAGTTGAACGACAGCCAGATAAAAGAGGATTTATAAATGAGTCTACCACCAGTTACAGAAGAAGATAAGCCAGCAGTTGAGTCAATTATATTGAGGCTCAAAAGGCTGAGAAAACGCGAGCATGAACATGGCTCAAAAGACAAGAAAGGTAAGCCATACGGACAGCCGACTTTAGACGATGCCATTACAGAATTAATGGAATACGGAGCACTAAAGGGATGGTGGGAATTTGATAGATTTAATATTTAGACAACCAGCTAGGGGTGAGAGATGAATCATAATAAATATTTAGGTATTGCCATTGCGATAGCGACTAATGCACATGAGGGGCAATTCGATAAAGGCGGAAAGCCCTATATTCTCCACCCGCTGCACTTAATGAATCAGCTTATGTTCGATACGGAGCTTGCGATTATTGCTGTATTGCATGACGTGTTCGAGGACTCCAATCAAGACATAGACATACTATTTTCTTTAGGATTTAGCGAAAGAGTCATTACTGCCGTTGAGTTATTGACGCACGATGAAGAAGATGTATATGGCGAATACATAGATAAGATTTGCACGAACTATGATGCTATTCGAGTTAAACGAAAAGACTTGCAACACAACTCAGATATTACTCGACTAAAAGGTGTGACAGACAAAGATATTTCAAGGATGGAAAAATATCACCGTGCATTTATTCAACTTGGTGAAGCAAGAAAGTGTTTTCAGTGAATAACACAAACCACATCCTACAAATGGCAACAGAACACGCTAAGAAGCTGAAAGAGGAAAAGATGCCGAAAGTACAAATCAAGCCGCTATCAGTTAACAACGCATGGCGTGGCAGACGATTCAAAACGCCGGAGTATAAGGCGTATGAAGCCCAAGTGCTGATGTTGCTACCTAAAGAACTAGAAGTGCCAGAGGGCAAGCTTGGATTGAGCCTAACAGCCGGTTTAAGCAGTAAAGGTGGAGACATCGACAACATCGCCAAGCCATTTATAGACATTCTGCAAAAGAAGTACGGATTTAACGATAGCCGGATTTATAAATTAGAGCTAATTAAGGATATTGTGAAAAAAGGTGATGAGTATATTCGATTCATGGTGTATCCGTTATGAGCAAGATATCAAAGTCAGCCAGAGGCGAAGAGTGCCAAGTAAGGATTCCAGGTGTCTGCAATCACAACTCTGAGACAGTAATATTCGCGCACATCAATGGTGGCGGGATGGGTATGAAGCAGCCTGACACAGAGGGCGCGTACTGCTGCTCAGATTGTCATGATGTTTTGGACGGGAGAATGGAGCATGGTGATATTAGTGACTACATTAGCAACTACAGTTTATTGGTAAAATTATGGCATCACGAAGGCGCAATGCGAACCAGAAAGATATTGATAGAGAAGGGGCTTATAAAACTATGAGCATCAAGCAATATTATCGAGAGCAGTTGAGGCTGATAAAGATATGAATGATAAAATAAGAATAGCTTTTGGCGAAGACCTATACAGAGCTAAAGAGAGCCTTAAAATTGATAGCCATGGAAAAGCAACACAAGGAATGATTGTTGATAGCTTAAATCTTACCGCTATTAATATACCAGAAGGGGTAAAATCAATAGCGTTCGCACCGTCAGACAAGGTATAGCTTTAACCAACCACAAAGAGGAAGAGAGATGAGTGAAAAAGAAGATGAAATGGAGGCATTCTTTTCATTAATGGGAAATATTGCCCTTGTGGCGCTGTGTCTATTGGTTGCAGTCATAATAATGATTTTTTATGCTTAATGTTTAAAAACATCAACTACAAGTCAGTAATCTGTCTAATTACTTGCACTATCTGTTATAATACGGTTTAATAAATCAAAATAACAACAGAAAACCAGCTCTATGAGTGGAAAAGGCTCAAAACAACGCAAACCTCAAGTGTCAGACAAGAAAGTACGGGATAATTGGGAACGCATCTTTGGTAAAAAGCTAGATAGTACGGTATCTAACATGTACTCTGGTGTTGGTGAAAAAACACATAACACAGTTACCAAGTACTCACCGAGTAATAAATAATGCCTACTGGAACCATATCAAAAGTCAGGCAAATCATAAAAGCCGAAGAGATTGTAAATAAGTTACAAAACAGTATCTTAGGCAAAGACCCAACCCCTCTCACTCAGAATGAGATAAACACATGCAAAATACTGTTAGCTAAGGCTATCCCAGACCTTAAAGCAGTAGAGCATACTGGTAACATCGATAGCACTCAAACCGTCAAGCACAAGGTTAAGTTTGTTAGCTCAAAATGAAATAGAGCATACAACCGAAATGGCAGAATGTTTCGACATACTGTTTAGACCAAAACGCTTCAAGATATTCTATGGTGGTCGTGGAGGGCTAAAATCGTGGGGTTTCGCACAGGCACTAGAGCTAAAGGGATACGATGACAAGCTAAGGGTGTTATGTACCCGTGAACTACAAGGCTCTATCAAGGAATCAGTACACAAGCTATTATCCGATACGGTAGACCGTTTAAAGATGGAATACTTCTATGATATAGCGGTCACATCCATCACAGGTCAGAACGATACTGGCTTCTTCTTTGAAGGTTTAAAGAACAACACAACCAAGATTAAATCCTTTGAGGGTGTTGATGTCTGCTGGGTAGAGGAAGCCGAGGCTGTTACAGAGGATTCATGGGATATTCTAATCCCAACTATTCGTAAACCAGGTAGTGAGATATGGATTAGCTTTAACCCTGATGATGAGATGGGCGCCACCTATCAACGATTTGTTGCTCCATACCTTGATGAAATACAGAAGAATGGCTTTTATGAGGATGAACATGTTTATGTTCGCAAGATAGGCTGGCAAGATGCAGACCAACTAGGTTGGTTCCCCGAAGAACTAAGAGCAGAGAAGGACAAGTGTAAGCGTGAGAACCCTCGCAAGTACGCTCATATATGGGGAGGCGAACCGAATACTGATTACGAGGATTCAATCATCCAGCCTGAGTGGGTAGACGCTGCTATCGATGCTCATAAGAAACTTGGTATCAAAGCTAAGGGCGTGAGGGCAATAGGCTTTGATCCCGCAGATGAGGGCAATGACGCTAAGGCGTATGCAGTCAGGCATGGTGTACAGATAACTGATATTAACCAGTGGACTACGGGAAATTTGGAAGAAAGTGTGCAGAAGGCATACGATGTAGCCTTTGATAACCATTGTACTGACCTTGTCTATGATTCTATTGGCATTGGTGCTGGCGCTAAGATTAAGTTTAAACAGTTAGCGGGTAATGACGAGCTTAACATCAGTGGCTTCTGTGGCAGTGAATCACCGGACAACCCAACACGCAAGTATAAAGATGATCGCATTAACGATGACTTATTTGCTAATAAACGCGCACAGTATTGGTGGTATCTCAGAGATAGATTCGAGAATACCTACCGAGCAGTGGAGTTAGGCGAGTTCACTAACCCTGATGAACTGATTAGTCTCGATAGCGGAATGAAGCACCTCAAGCTATTAAAAGCAGAGTTAACCCGTGTACAGCGTAAGCGTTCAAGGATGGGAAGTAGTTATATACAGATAGAAAGTAAGCAGGATATGAAAGCGAGAGCATTGAAGTCCCCTAACCTGGCTGATGCACTTATCTACTGCTTTGCTAATAAAGTAAAAACCAGCATGAACTCAAAACCCATAGACTATTCGAGAATGGATAGAGCGAACCAACGATGAAACGTAAACAAGTAAACCAGAAATTAACCGATGATGATATCTTAGCCGAGTGCCGGTATCAGTCCTCACAAGCCAGTGGTAGTGAGTTTGCAGCCGATGAGCTAACGCAGGACAGACAGAACGCACTCAAGGCGTATTTAGGTAAACCTATTGGTAATGAGGTGGATGGTAACTCTACTGTTCAGTCGCTTGATGTATCCGATATGATCGACGCTATGTTAACGCAGCTCATGCCCACGTTCTCACAGGATAATATTGTACAGTTTGAGCCGGTTAACGAACAAGACGAAGAGCAGGCACGTATTGAGTCAAACTTTTGTAACTATGTGGTAATGGAACGTAATAACGGCTTTATCATGCTGGAAACACTGATTAAGGATGCGCTGTTATCTAAGAATGCCACAGCTAAGGTACGGGTTGATATCAAGGAGGGTGTGGAGAAAGAGCGCTACAAGGGGCTGACTGAGGAAGAAATGTACATGGTCATGCAACCTAACAAGAAAAATCAGACAGTTGACTTTACCAAGTTTGATAAAGAAAAGGGTGTGGTTAATCTCAAGCGTATTACCACCACACGCAAGCTAATCATCGAAGCGGTAGCCCCTGAGAACTTTAGTATCACCTCAGAGCACAAGTCTCCGTTCCTTGAAGAGTGTACGTATTGTGTAGAGCGCTACTGGTCAACTAAGTCTAATCTGATTGAAGAGGGTCATGATCCTACGCTAGTGATGGGATTACCTACCAGCACAGCAGACACTAAGGTAGATAGTATCGAGCGTAACCAGATAGATGACGAGCAGAACTTCTTTAATACCTCGCCCTCAATGCAGATTGTCGAGCTTGAAGAACACTACATTCGAATAGATCAAGATGGTGATGGAATCGCAGAGCTACATAAGGTGGTGACTTGTGAGAATATCCTGCTATCCAATGAAGAGACTGAATGTGTACCGTATGCCAACGGTGTTGCCTGGTTGATGGGTCATCGGTTCTACGGTCTATCTGCTTACGACAAGCTAAAGAACGTACAGGCCAGCAAGACTCACATATTGCGTCAGATAGAAGATAATACACACGCAGGAACCCATCAAAAGACCGATGTGGTTGAGGATATGGTAACAATGGATGACTTCACGAATGGTCGTCATAACGCTATCAGAAGGATGGAGTCTTTAGACGCATGTAGAGAGGTACCATTTAACGATGTAACGCCTTCACTTATATTAGTTATGGACTATTGGGATAAAGTGAGAACCGAGCGCACAGGCTCATCGCTTGATCTACAGGCTAATAGCATGACTATGCCTTCTAATGTTGGAGACCAGGGTGTTAATACGTTGATTGCTAACCTGGAGCAGGTCACAGCGTTAATATCCAACAATATCGCTAAGACGCTCATCCATGATATCTATCGATTGACACACAAGTTCTTACGTTTGTATTTCCCAGAGGATATGCAAGCCAAGATAGGTGGCAAATGGGGTCAGACTAACCCTAGCCAGTGGCTAGAGCGTGAGCAGGTCAATATCATCCTTCCACCTACTAATTCAGAGAAGATACAGCAGAGCGTAGCGCTAGAAAAAGCGATTGTTCATAGTTCAGCCGACCTACAACAAGGCAAAGGCGGCGTGACGACCGATGAAGGCAAGTTGTACCAGCTTAAAATAGACCATATGCGTATGTCTGGTATTGATAACCCTGAGAAATACCTCATTGACCCAGATAGCCCTGAATCACAGATGGCAGCACAGCAAAACCAGCAGATGCAACAAATGGAAGCACAGCGACAGGAACAGAAGCAGGATATGCTAACGAATGCTCAGTTACAGCTACAGTCTCGCCAGATGGACAACCAGCAAGCTGAGGTCATACGTAACTATGAGGCTGATAAGGAAGAGCTGGCTCAGAAGTACCAAGCTATGCACAACGAGTTCCAGTTTAAATATGAAGAACTGGCTAGAACATTGGGCATGGACAAATACAAGACCGATGTTAAAGCTGAGACTGATGAGGCTAAGATTATTGGCGATGCGGTTACTAAGATTGAGCTTGAAGCCATCAAAGGCGTAGAAGGCAGTGAACCAGAGCATGAAATGGAGGAAAAGGAAGATGACGCAGCCTAATTTAGAGCAGACGATAATTAACAAAGTTGAAACGGCGAAGATTGAGACACAAGAGAAGCTGTTTAAGCAGTTTGTAGCTACTACTAATCAGATTGAACGTGATGCTATCGGCGCCAAGATGAACGTGCTTGATAACCTCACATTTAGCTTGATAAAAGCAATACGTAAAGAAGTTTGACAACTGACTAAAAATAACCTATAAAGAGGACAAGAACATGGGAACCAGCTCAACTAACGTAGAGAATCCTGTTAACCAAATTGCTAGCCTGTTAAATACAGAATTAACAGAGGACGCACCACAGAAGACTGAGGAAACTCAGGAAGCTGCCGAAACACAAGAGGAAACTCTTGAAGTATCCGACGAAAGTCAACCGCAAGAATCGCTTGCAGAAGAAGTAGAAGAACAATCTGCCGAAAGCTCAGAAGAAGAACAAGGAATAGATACGCTAAATAACTTGGCTGAGGAGCTAGAGATCGAAATAAGCGATATGTATGCCTTGAACGTGAACTTATCACGGGGAGAGAACCTTCCTGATGGTGGCGCGATAAGCCTCGGAGAGTTGAAAACCTTTTACGAGAAAAATGCCGACATTGATAACTTACGTGCAGAAATAACTAAACGAGAGCAAGATTTACAGACTAAATCTGATGAGTTACAGACGGTACCACAGGTCAGTAATGAGTTAATGCAAGCCAGAGCGCAGGTATTAGCGATTCAAGACCAGTATAACCGGATAGATTGGCAAGGTATCAGGCATCAAAACCCTGCTGAATACGCAGCTTTACAGAGTGATTTTAGAACACAGTTTGAACTGGCGAAAAATAACGAGACGTTAGCCGAGCAAGCAGTGGATACTCACCAAGTTGAGTCGCGCAGACAGCAGCAAGAACGATTGTTTGAAGCTATGCCAGAACTCAAAGACGAGAAGGTAAGAGCACAGGTTGATTTAGATATTCAGGCATATGCAGGTAAGTTTGGTTTTACACCGAAAGACCTTGAAAGTGTCCAAGATTCAAGATTAATCCGATTGTTAATATCAGCGTCTAAATCAGATGTGGCTAAGTTGAAGGCAAAAGAGAAGATAGAGGGCAAGACCCCAACTTCCAACAGTCCAGCAGCTAGAAAGTCACTACCAGGTCGTAACGCAGCTCTCAAGCGATTAACTGAGAAGGCTAGAGCTACCGGACAGATCAAAGATCAGGCGGCAGCAGTTGCAGAAATACTGCGGTAACTAGTCATTCTCGATACACTTGAGGATTGACAGATGAGTACAAGTAATTTAGACAGCTATAATCTCAAACAGGTTGCTGTAAACGGTTTAATTAATGAAGATGTAATGAACAAGATTTGGGACATCTCAAAAATCCCACTACCACTGACGGATATGATTGGGACAGATTCACATTCCAACGAATATTACGAGTGGACGCAAGACGAACTAGCAGCGCCAGTTACCACTAACAAGACCATTGATGGTTCCGATCAAGACGCAGCGACCAATGACACTAGCACAGGCTCCCGTGTAGGTAATCACTCGCAGACTTCTGTTAAGAATGTTCGCGTGTCTACCCGTGCGATTGAGTCTGATACGATTGGTCGTGCTAATGAGCTGAGCTACCAGGTTATGATGCGCCAGCAAGAGCTACGTCGAGATTGTGAAGCGGCAATGCTTTCTAACAACCCATCGATTGCAGGTACCGATGCAGTAGCAGGCCAATCAGGTGGCTTAAATGCTTGGCTAGAGACTAACGTATCGTTTGGTACTGGTGGATCGGCTGGTGGTTACAACACAGGTACGGGTATCGTTGATGCGGCGACTCTAGGCACGGCCGAAGCACTGACAGAGGCTAAAGTACGTGATGTTGCAGAAGATATCTATACAGAAGGCGGCAATCCAACAGTATTAATGATGGTTCCATCTGTATGCCGTAAATTCTCTGAGTACCTATTTAGCTCAAGTGCGCGTATCGCGACTCTGACTAGTGAAACAGGACAATCTGAGAGTGGTGCAACGGCTAAAGGCTCGGTTAACGTGTTTGTTACTGATTTTGGTGTAACACTGGATTTGATTCCTAACCGCCTACAGCAGAATACGGGTACGGATGAGTCAAGCGCGTTTATGCTTGACCCTATGCACCTTCGTCAGTCTTTCTTACACTCTTTCCGCACCGAGCCACTGGCTAAGGTTGGCTTAAGTGAGAAACGCTTGATGTCTGCAGATTGGACGCTGGTTTGTACTACTGAAAAGGCTCACGGTCTTATCGGTGATATCGACAACACAGCAGCGGTAACGGCGTAATGTACGGGGCGGGTAGTTTTACTCTACAAGCAAGGGCGGTATTGAAGCTCATGCAAGAGCGAGACTATCCGTCTCTCAAAGCGCGGATGGATTGCGCCAAAGATGTGAATCTTAAAGACCTGTCTTTCGGCAGGTTGGCGCTTGATATCCCAACCGATCATTATGAAGTGTTAACCATGATTTATCCTGATTTACAATGCCCCGATGCTGAGATTAAAAAGAAAGCATGGCAAGCATTTTGTATGACCGATGAATCCCTCCCTTATAAACCCAATAAATTACAGAGGACAATGTAATGGCAGGAAAAATGTGTACAGGTGCAGCGACTAATAATAGTTACAACCTGAAAGAAACCAAAGCCTTTTCAGAAGGCGTTTATTACAGAGCAAGCGGTACTTTGTTAGGCCGACCTGTTACCGACAACCCCCATGTAGCAACCAGTGATGCTGGCGTGGCGTGGATAGACGGCTGGACAGTGGCAGATGATGTCGCACCGGCTGGCACGATAGCTCAGACGGACGCGCCTTGCGTAGCTGTGCCGACTAACGTAGTAACTGATGTCTAATGGCAATAAGCACTTATACCGAGCTTAAAACCGAGGTTGCTGAGTGGTCGCATCGTTCTAACCTGACAGCCAAGATGGATACGTTCTGTATTTTGGCAGAATCCGTTATTAACAAGGATTTAAGAACGCTTGATATGGAAAAAAGGCTTGCGGTCACGTTTGACGATGCTTTTTATGACATTCCAGCCGATTATATGGAAATGAGAGCGATACAGATTGAAGATGATGGTGCGAGAGTGCCGATAAAGGCATACTCACCTCAGCAGTTGGACGCTATCTACAGTCGCGCACAAGGCACGGCGGCAGGCTATGCGATACATGGCGGACAAATCGAATTAAGACCGGCTCCGAGCGTTACAGCGACCGTAGATGGTGAGATTAGCTACTATGCACGTGTTCCAACCTTAACAGGCACAGCAACTAACGATATCCTGACTAAATTCCCTATGATTTATCTCAGCGCGATGATGTTGCAGGTCAATCTGTTTCTTCAAGATGACGAAGAGATGACCAAGTGGGCTGATGTTTACAATTCACAAATAAAACAGGCAAACAAATCGGCACAAGGTGGTCGATATGTATTGCCTCAAGTACAGGTGGCGTAATGGGATTAGAGAGTGGTGTAACTTATATAGAAGATTTAGTGGCAACCAATCCAGACGGAGCAACCGACACTCTTGACGAGGCTGACGACCATCTGAGAAACATCAAGACAGCGGTTCAGGGTTCGCTCCCTAATCTTGGCGCGGCAGCGGTAACTAAGACAGCGGCAGAGATTAATGATTTAGTTGATAGAGCATCAGCACAGACAATCACAGGCGTTAAAACAATAGAAGACCCGGTAATAACTTATCAAAGCTTAACTAATGTAACTCCTGTTTTTTTACCTACACCTGTCATTATTTTAAATTACACAACGCTAGCAGCGCAGACCCAGACTGCTATAGACGTTTCAGCCCATCTCCCAGTCGGCGTTAGTGCAAGTGCGGCAATTATTCACTCAGCTATGAACGTATCAAGCACAAAGTTAAGCGCTGGAACAGTTGTTTTTAAGCTCTCTGTAGCAAATCCAAGTGAAACGATATCAGGGTCAGGTGTTTATAAAAAACTAGAAGTAAGGGCACATGCAGATATTGATAACGGTCGAGGTACATTTAGCTCATGCCAATTTGATGTCGGGTTATCTGCAAACGAGTTTGATTATGAAATAGATTACACAAATTTATCCCCATCAGGCACATCGACCGTCTCCATAGCGATGTATATAGTTGGTTACTACGTTTAATGAGCCGTTACCAAAAAAAACAATTGAAACCATATGGCGCAGTATTTGATACAGATCCGCATGATATTGACGACTC
>Ga0209633_10000968_pt1 | contig 31354 bp, 19 predicted proteins | sample Cruoilmetagenom1_FD_187290 | JGI IMG/M metagenome (GOLD analysis project Ga0209633, IMG submission 187290) | Oil polluted marine microbial communities from Coal Oil Point, Santa Barbara, California, USA - Sample 1 (SPAdes) (version 2) | ecosystem: Environmental > Aquatic > Marine > Oil seeps ... | reverse complement strand
TGGTGCGTATGCTACCCTACTCCCTTACGCTGCATCTTTAATGTTTATCTCATTATTGCTTTTTATTATTAACATATTATTATCCTATAAAAATTCTAAGCTAAAAAATAATTCGTCAAAATTCGTCATTACAGCCGTTCTCTGGCTAGCCATTACAGAAATTATAGGAACTTTAATTGCATTTAATTTCAAGTATACTTTTTTATCAGAAGTTCATTTGCATTACTTAAAAATTCATGCTACTATTGGACTGATTGGCTGGTTTTTATTATTAATTATTGGGGTTAGTTCTACACTTATACCAATGTTTTTTGTTTCGCATGAGCTAAAAGATAAAAAATTGAGTAGTGCCTATTATTTAATTAATTTCGGACTCATAGCATTATCTGTAAATTGGTTTTTTATTCATCAAAGCTATTTTAATATTCTTTTTTGGCTTTCTATTGCAATTGGTATTTTATTCTATATATCATTTGTCTATGATTCTTATAAAAAAAGGATGCGAAAAATATTAGATATAGGTATGAAACATACTATGTTATCAATTCTAAGTATAGTAGTACCTTTTGCTCTAGGTTTCATTATAACATTAGGATATGGTATTGAGCAAACATTGATTTATAGAGTAATTACTGTATATGGATTTTCAATTATTTTCGGATTCATTACAACACTAATTCTAGGTCAAACCTATAAAACCTTACCCTTTGTAATCTGGCTTGATAAGTATAAGGGATTGGTAGGAAAAATTAAAACCCCTATGCCAAGGGAATTGTATTCGGAAAAAATAGCCAATATTCATTTCTATATTTATTTACTTTTTCTTTCTTCTATGATTTTAGGGATATTCTTTGATAAAATATGGCTTATACGGATAGGAAGTTATTTATTATTAATAGTAGCGGTATTATACAATATAAATGTTTTTAAAATGATCTTTCACAAAGTAAAAACTGAAATAACAAATGAAAACTAAAGAAGAAATAACAATTTTTGAACTTGAAGTATTAGAATTGTTAAAAAATGTAATGGATCCTGAAATTGAAATAAATATAGTTGATCTAGGATTAATTTATGAAGTCAATTATAATGGAGAAAAAAATATCAATATTGAAATGACATTTTCAACGCCTTCCTGCCCTCTCGGAGAAACTATCATCACTAGTATAAAAGAAGCTATTAAACAAAAACATCCAGACTTTACAATAAATGTTGATGTAGTTTTTGATCCACTTTGGTCAACAGCCGTCAACAGCCTTGGTTAGTGAAGAAGGTAAAAAATTATTGGGATTGTAGTTTTTAATATTTCTTTTCTATACTATCATTTGAAAAGATAAATAGTTGATTGGTAATTTTACGCTCTTAACGTCTCAGGACATATATCTTTTGATAAATGTTTTTTTTAATCCTCACTAACCTTCATCACTAATTTCCCCATTTTTTCACCAGAGAATAGTTTTAAAAAGGTTTCATGAAAATTTTCAATGCCTTCATAAATATCTTCTTTAGATTTTAATTTTCCTTCAAGCATCCATTGCCCTAATTGCTGAGCTGCTGTTCCGTAATCTTTCGCATGGTCAAAAACAACCATACCTTTCATTGTTGCTCTACTCACCAATAACGACATATAGTTTGAAGGGCCTTTTACCTCATCAGTATTGTTGTATTGTGAAATGGCTCCGCAGATTACAATTCTTGCATGCATTGCCAATCGTCCCAATGCAGCATCTAAAATTTCTCCACCAACATTATCAAAATATACATCAATCCCTTTAGGGAAATATGCTTTAATTTTTGCTTTAATATCGTCATTTTTATAATCTATCGCACCATCAAAACCTAAAGTATCAACCAAATACTTACATTTATCTGCTCCGCCAGCAACACCAATTACTTTACAATTTTTAATTTTAGCAATCTGCCCTACAACACTACCAACAGCACCTGCAGCACCAGAAACCAAAACGGTATCACCTTCTTTCAATTCACCAACTTCTAAAATTCCGAAATAAGCAGTCATTCCTGACATCCCCAACGTACCTAAATACATTGGTAAAGGTGCCAATGACGGATCAACTTTATGATAACCTTTACCATCAGTAATTACATATTGTTGAACGCCTGTTATACCATAAACAGAATCGTCTTCTTTAAATTTTGGATGCTTAGATGCGATTACTTTACCCACGCCACCAGCTCTCATCACCTCGTCTATTTGAACTGGAGCAATGTATGATCGTTTATCATTCATCCATCCTCTCATGGCAGGATCTAATGAAACATACTCGCATTTTATCAAAAACTCTCCTTCTTTCAATTCTGGAATAGTTGTTTCTACCAATTTCCAAGTATCACTCTTAGGTAAACCTACAGGTCTTTTTTGCAATAGTAATTGTTTATTTTTTGCCATGATTATTTGCTAGTTTTATCCGTTGTTCATTTTGGCAAAATTTTGTCTCCCAAAATTTCAGGACGAGTGAATTTTACGATTAAAATAAATAAAATTTGTATTGAGAATAAAGATTTTTTTTTAATTAGTTCTCGATACAATTTTTCGTACCTCAAAATCATTCGAACTGACAATTAATTATTATTTATAGTCAAAATGCACAACGGATTAGTTCTATTTTTTTGTTCTGCCAACTGCTGACTGAACACTGCCAACTAATTTTACTCTTTATACCCAAACTTACGTAATTGTTTTATGTTATTTCGCCAATTCTTATTCACTTTTACATAGAGTTCAAGATATATTTTCTTGCCAAAAAACTTCTCTAGGTCTTTTCTTGCTTCCGAACCAACACGCTTTAACCCTGCTCCTTTATGACCAATAATAATTCCCTTTTGAGAATCACGCTCTACCATAATTATAGATCGGATTTTAATGATGTTTTTTTCTTCAAAAAATTCTTCGGTTTCAATTTCAACTGCATAAGGAATTTCTTTTTTATAATGGATTAATATTTTTTCTCGAATAGCTTCATTTACAAAAAATCGTTCAGGTTTATCTGTCAATTGATCCTTAGGATAAAAAGCTGGTGACTCAGGCAACAGCTCAACTATCTTTTCAAAAATAGTCTCCACATTAAAATTTCGCAAGGCTGAAATCGGATAAATCAAAGCATTTGGCACTTTTTCTTGCCAATAGATCACTTTTTCTTCTACCTCCTCTTGAGAGGAAAGATCAATTTTATTCAATAATAATAGTACAGGAACTTCTGAATTTGTGATCCTATTAAAAAAGGCTTCATCTTTTAATGCTGTCTCTCCTATTTCAACCATATAAATTAATATATCAGCATCCTCAAAGGCAGATTTTACAAAATCCATCATAGAAGCTTGCAACTCATAAGCTGGTTTTATAATACCAGGAGTATCAGAAAATAGAATTTGAAAATCATCACCATTAACAATCCCTAAAATACGATGCCTAGTGGTTTGTGCTTTTGAAGTGATAATTGACAAACGCTCACCTACAAAAGCATTCATCAAAGTAGATTTGCCCACATTTGGGTTGCCAATAATATTTACAAAGCCTGCTTTATGTTTCGTCATCAATAAAAAATATAAACACAAAGGTATTGTTATTTTACAACAAAGCCCATTATAAGATACAGAATAGTTGAAATTACACCACCAATTAAAGCATAAGGCAATTGCGTTTTTACATGGTCTATATGATCGCTTGCTGATGCCATAGAAGAAATTATAGAGGTGTCAGAAATGGGCGAACAATGATCGCCAAACACGCCTCCACCTAAAGTAGCGGCAATCACTATGGTTGGATCCATTTGATGTGCTGTTGCCATCGGTATCGAAATAGCCATCATGATACCAAATGTACCCCAAGAAGTACCTGTAGAAAAAGCAATAAATGAGCTAATGATGAAAATCAAAGCTGGTAATAATTCAGGTGTCAACCAACTTTTAGACCAATCAGCAATAAACTGACCAGTACCTAATTCTTTACAGGCATGATTGATGGCAAATGCCAATACCATTAACAGTGCCAATGGCATGAGTTCACTAATTCCTTTCAACACTAAATCTACCATTTCGTTTGTTCTCATAATCCCTTGTGTTCGATACATTATCATCGCAATGAAAATGGAAGAAATAACCGCATATAATACAGATGATGAACCTGATCCTTTACCAAAAGCTTGAGATAAATGATTACCAAAAGAGGTGAAACTTTCTACTTCATCCCAACCTGTATACGCCAAGAAAAAAGGCATCATCAACACCATAGTTGCTAAAGGAATAATCATATTGAAAGCTCTTGCCTTTATGCCTTCTTTAGGTTTTAAAGAAGTAATGGTATCAGAAATTAAAGGCTTGGCATTATCATTTAATAATTTACCTGTTTCTTTAGTTCGTTTTTCTGCCTTAGCCATTGGTCCAAAATCCTTTTTACTAACAATGACAATAAACACAACTGCTATTGCTATAAAAGGATAAAAATTGTATTTTATGGAGGACAATAACATAGAAAATGGTTGATCAATTCCTTGTGCAAGTAGTAATCCCATTATAAAGGCTCCCCAAGCATTAAAAGGAATAATAATTGAAGTTGGTGCCGAACTAGAATCGGCTATATAAGCCAATTTCTCTCTCGGAATTTTTAATTTATCAAAAACAGGTCTATAAAGTGTCCCTACTGTTAATGAACTTATACTTGTCTCAACAAACAATAACACACCAGTTAATAATGCTAAAATTTGAACAATTACGCGGCTATATCCTGCCTGTTTTTTTTCAAAATAATCAATCATAATATTGAGTTTATTTACAAAACCCTCAACACCTTTTGAATATTGGATAAAAAGAAGTAATGCACCTACCAAAGCACTAAAAATAATAGTTCTGGTTTGCCCAGGATCTTGAAAAACATCAACAAGACTATTGATAGTTTCAAGTGAACCTGTAAAAACATTCCAATCATTCATAATCAACCAAGAAAACCATATTCCGAATAACAATGAAATATAAACTTGTTTGGTTTTTATAGCAAAAACAATAGCAATTAATGGTGGTAATACTGATAGATATTCGTAGCTGTCTGTCATAAATTTTTAAAGTAAATTCTGAAAATAAACTCGATAAATATATAAAAACTATCGGACATCTTGTATCGTGCAATTTTCTTCTGTATTTATTTCAATAATTTGTTTAATATTGCTGAAGGAAAATATGCAATTTCCGAACAAATATTTCCAACAAAATTTTAAACTGCATTAGAAGTATCATTTGCTGATAATGTTTCTATTAAAAAGTTTAATTTGAATACAGTCAAATCCATTTGGAATAAATAATTACAAACAAATGTCAACAATAACTTGTTTTGGTGAAGTGCTTTGGGATATATTCCATAACCATAAAAAAATTGGAGGTGCACCATTAAATGTTGCTTTACGGTTACAATCTTTTGGTATCAATGCAAAAATAATTAGTCGGGTAGGACATGACAAAGATGGTAAAACTTCTTTACAATATATTAAAGATAATTCCATTGACATCTCAACAATCCAAATTGATGCAACTTTAAAAACAGGTTGTGTACATGTCGTTCTAGATAAATCTGGATCAGCATCTTATACTATTGAACAACCTGTTGCCTGGGACAAAATTGAACTTACTGATAATGCTATAGCTGCATTGAAATCTTCAGAAGCATTTATTTTTGGAAGTTTAGCTTGTAGAGATGAAGTATCAAAAAATACGTTGTTAAGTTTATTACCTTTCGCAACATTTAAAGTTTTTGATGTGAATTTACGTCCGCCATTTTATACAATGGATTTATTATTAGATTTAATGTCTAAAGCTGACTTTATAAAATGTAACGATGATGAACTAATTGAAATATGCCTTGCTCTAAATTTTAAATCGGATAGCATTACTGAACAAATACAATTTCTATCTCAAAAAACACAAACAAAACAAATTTGTGTAACCTTAGGTAAAGATGGTGCTTTGTTACTCTACAAGGATAAAATATACAATCAAAAAGGATATCCTGTAAAAGTTGTTGATACAGTTGGGGCGGGAGATTCTTTTTTAGCAGCTTTAATCTTTAAACTAACTCATAACACTAGCCCTAATGAAGCTTTGAATTTTGCATGTGCAGTTGGTGCTTTGGTAGCGAGTAAAGAAGGTGCAAATTCAAAAATTGCTGAATCAAAAATTATTGAATTTACAAAAAATCATTAAGCTCTGAATTATACTTATGAAATTATGTATATCGGTGAATAGTAATAATATAGTGTAATGTCATGCTGCCCCGAAACGTCGGGGCGTTTCAGCATCTCATTACTATTTGATTTACAGTTATTTACTAAACTCGACCCTGAGACAAGTTCAGGGTGACCAACCAATTAAGTCACATTACGGACAATCAGATAAGAAATTCTCTATAGTTCAAATTTTAGAACATTCACATCATAAAGTTATGAACACGAAACCGTTTTCGTAAAGATAATATTGTCTTTATTTAATAATAATGTTAATGTTATGTTATTTTATTATATCTTCGAGAAGTATTTTGAGAAATGCTAATATAAATTTTAACTGAATATTTTAGCTTTACAAGCCAATCTTTACTGTTATTTATATTATAATTAAATGTAAAACCTTCGAAATATTTATGAAGTGATTTCTTTTAATCAAAAATTTAACTAATTCAAATAATTATGAAATTCAAATTAATGAAACAATTACTATTTTTAAGTAGTCTACTCTTTTCTAGTATACTACTTGCACAAACGGTAACTGGAACGGTAACTGACAGCAATGGTCCTTTACCTGGAGTTACAATTATTGAAAAAGGAACAACAAAAGGTGTTACCACAGATTTTGATGGAAACTATTCTATTGATGTTGGTGCTGACGCAGTGTTGGTTTTTAGTTTTATCGGTTATGCCTCACAAGAGATGAGTGTAAACGGGCAAAACGTTATCAATATTCAATTAGCTGAAGATGCTAGTGAACTTGATGAAGTTGTGGTTATCGGTTACGGTACAACTACTGTTAAAGATGCTACTGGCTCAGTAGCTTCTGTAACTTCAGAAGACTTTAATAAAGGGCTTATTAGCTCGCCTGAACAATTAATTCAAGGTAAAACTGCTGGTGTTCAGATCACAGCTTCAAGTGGTGAACCTGGTGCAGGAATATCATTGAGAATTAGAGGTACGGGTTCAGTTAGAGGTGACAACAGTCCTCTATTTGTAGTTGATGGTGTGCCAGTTTCTAACGAAAGTGTTTCAGCTAGTGGAGCTGATGTTGGAGTTGGTACCAGTGGTTCAAAAAATCCACTAAACTTTTTAAATCCCAACGATATTGAGAGCATGAGTATCTTAAAAGATGCTTCCGCAACAGCTATTTATGGATCGAGAGGTGCCAATGGTGTTGTAGTTATCACAACAAAATCAGGAAAAAGCGGAGGTTCAAAAGGGCAGTTCAATTTCTCTAGCAACCTTACTACTTCTAGCCCACAAAACACATATGACTTACTAAATAGTCAAGAATTTATTGAGAGAGGTGGTGCTGATCTTGGTGGGTCTACAGATTGGCAAGATTATATTTTCAGAGCAGCTTTCTCTTCTGATTCTAATTTATCATATGCGATGAATTATGGAAGCGGAAATGTGAGAGCTACTTTTGGATACACAAATCAAGAAGGTGTTATCGAAAATACCGAGTTAGAGCGTATAACGGGTAGATTGAATTTAAATCAACGGCTCTTTAATGATAAATTAAAGATCGGTTTTCAAGGAACTATTTCAGGAATAAATGATCAGGCTCCTTTTGTGAGTAGAACTTCAGGAAGTACTGGAGATTTATTAGCAGCTGCCTATTATTCTAACCCTACTTTGAATGCTGATCCGGATTTTAATACTGCCCCAGATAGAAATCCAGCAAATCTATTAGCATACTATGATGATAATACAAATACTACTAGATTTCTTGGTAATTTATCTTTGGATTATGCTTTAACGAATGAATTTTCTGCTAAATTAAGTTTAGGGTTAGATAACTCCACTTCATCTAGAGCTCAAGTTACTGGACCACAAATTCTTTCTCTAGGAAATGGTGCAGAGAACAACGGTCGTGCAGCCTTGAGTAATTTAGATGCAAATAGTAAATTATTAGAATTGACATTTAACTACAAAAAAGAATTTGAAAATTCTAAGTTAGATGCACTTGTTGGTTACTCTTATCAAGATTTCAACAGGAAAGGTGAGAATATTTTAGGACAAGGATTCAATTCTACAAGTTTAAGTGAAATCGCAAATATTTTAGAGGATGCGTACAATAGTACAAATGGTTTGGCTAGTAATTACCAAGCTTATGGTGTCGGGGTATTTCAAGATACTGGTTTAGATGAATTTAGAATTTTGAGTTTAACTCCTTCACTTAATCAGACAACTGCAACCCTGCCAATTATTCCTATTGACGCACTTGCAGTAGATACTTTTGACAATACGGATGAATTGCAATCTTTTTTCGGGAGAGTTAACTATACAATTGCAGATAAATATCTTTTTACAGCAACACTAAGAGCTGATGGGTCTTCAAAATTCGGTCCAGAAAACCAATATGGTTATTTTCCTTCAGCGGCTTTTGCATGGAAGTTAAGTGAAGAAGAATTTGTAGGAGATACTTTTTCTACATTAAAATTGAGATTGAACTGGGGTATTACGGGTAATCAAGATGGTCTTGGTTATGGTAACTTTGCAGAGAGGACTAGATGGTTGAATTCAGATCCAGCAATTTCTACTGCACTTGATATTACACCTAATTCGGAACTTACAGAACCTGCCAGTTCTACTGTAGCATTTGAAAACCCTGATCTTAAATGGGAGCAAACTACACAATACGGATTTGGTATAGATTTTGGTTTGGATAATAATCGTTTTAAAGGTAATATTGACTTCTACAGAAAAGAAACAAGTGATATCTTATTAAACTTACAGCCACTTCAGGGGGCGACATTCCCATTTACTTTTAAAAATGTGGATGCTGTAATTGTAAATCAAGGTATAGAGCTTGGACTGGAATATGATATCATTCGATCTGATGATTTTACTTGGAATGCTAATTTTAATATCGCATACAATAAAAATGAATTAACAGATTTCAATGAAGCTCCAATAAATGCAGGTAATTTATATGGTCAAGGTCTAACTGGGGCTACAACTCAGGTCTTAGTAGGGGGTAAATCATTATTCACTTACAGATTACGAGAAGTAGATGAGAATTTGAATGTGGCTGATAACGCTACAATACTTGACAAATCTGGACTACCAGATATCACAACAGGTTTCTCTACAAGTGCTTCGTACAAAAATTGGGATGCTTCTTTATTTTTCAGCGGTCAATTTGGTCATTATGTGTATAATAATACTGATAATGCACTTTTTGCATCCCCTCAAATAGGAAGTAGAAATAATAGAAAAAGTGTTGTTGACAATGGTGTAACTTTATCTTCAACAAATCCAAGTACTTTCTTTTTGGAGAAAGGTGATTTTGTTAGATTACAGTCTGCATCAGTTTCATATAATCTTCCGTTAAAAGCAGATGGTGTTTTGAAAAACCTACGTTTTAGCTTAAGTGGTCAAAATTTATTTCTAATTACAGGTTATAATGGTCTAGACCCAGAAGTGAGTACTTCTAACATACCCACTAATGGATTACCATCGGCATCTATAGATTACCTTTCATATCCTAGGCCAAGAACTTTTACATTAGGAATTAATGCTACATTTTAGAAAAAACCAAAATAATATAATGATGAAAAAAATAACAAAATATATATGTTTAGCCCTTTTAACTCCAGTCTTTTTTTCTTGTACTGATTTGGAAATTGAAGGTACCGACTCAATTATTAACACTGAAGGATTTATAGGTGTTGCAGACATACAAGGTGAAGTTTCAAATTTGTCTAACACAATAGCTGGTGGAAATTTGGGAAATCAAGATGGTTTATATGCTTTAAATGAAGTTTCTACAGATGAATATGTAGTAGCGACAAGAGGAACCGATTGGGGTGATAATGGTCGTTGGTTAGCGATTCATAGACATACTTGGGATGCAGAATTACAAGATGTAGTTCTAGCTTGGCAAAGACTAAATAGTGTTATTATTAATGCGACTCGAATTCTTGATGAAAAAAGCACAAATACGTCTGGTGGAGATGTGACTGAATTAAAAGCACAAGCCAGCTTTTATAGAGCATGGGCAGTACATTGGGTATTAGATATGTGGAGACAAGTTCCTTTTAGAGATCCTAATTTACCAAATAGTGCTATTCCAGAGGTATTTACCGGGCAAGCTGCGATAGATTTTATTGTAGCTGACCTGAATGACGCTATCGCTGGTCTTCCTAGTGTTTCAGTTGGTGATGCTATTGATTTAAAATCTTCTCCTACTAAAGCTTCCGCAAGACATTTATTGGCAAAAGTTCATTTAAATAAACATGTGTATTTAGGAACAACAGCTGATGCTGCTGACATGCAGGTAGTTATAGATGCTGTAGATGCTATTGCAGCTGAAGGTTATTCACTAGCAGTTTCTGGTGATTTCTTTGATATTTTTAGTCCAAGTAATGATGAAGAAACCATTTGGTGGTCTCCTGCTGGTGTAGGACCAAGAATATGGCCCACGTTACACTATAATCTAAATCATCCTGATAATACAGGTGGTGGTTGGAATGGGTTTGCCACACTATCAGAATTCTATCAATTATTTGAAGGAGACCCAGACACAAATTATGTAGGTGATGGTCAAGAAGAACGAAGAGGATGGGTGCCTGATGCTACCACAGCAAATTCAGATAATTTAGGTATTGGTTATGGCTTCTTAATCGGTCAGCAATACGAAGAAGATGGTACGCCTTTAAATGCAAGAGATAATGTTGGAGGAGTTCCTTTAGTTTTTACGAAAGAAGTTACCAAAGCAGAATACACAGCTCCAGCTGATAATGCCGTATTAGAAACTGATGGAACTAGAATGTTTAAATACCATCCTAATGATACAGGAGGACCAAATAGAACACATGTTGTAAAATATCGATATGCTGATGCCTATTTAATGAAAGCTGAGGCTATGTTTAGAATGGGAAGTGACCCTTTAACAATGATCAATGATTTGAGAGCTATAAGAGGAGCTTCAGCTTTGGCTACGGTTACTGAAAGTGATTTATTGGCTGAAAGAGGTAGAGAGATGTATGCAGAAGGCTTAAGAAGACAAGATTTGATTAGGTTTGGTCAATATACAAGAGCTTGGAATCTTAAAGAAGCTGGTAATCCAGATTTACAGATATTTCCAATACCTCTTGCAGATGCACTTGGAAATCCTAACTTAGTTCAAAATCCTGGATATTAATTTATCGTAAATTAGAATAAGTAATAAAACGTCCTTTTTTAAGGGCGTTTTTTTATGAATGATTATAGATTATTATAGTCTAATTTTATTTATAGTCAATTTTTAAATTTCCTTTAATTCTGATAAACTTTTACAGGTAATAATTATGAAATTAATACCTAATTAAGTAGCTTTGAATCACACTAGATTTTATAGCCAATCTTTAAAAAATAATCTTTTTATGACTAGATCAATAATTTTAGGCTTACTATTTATCTTACTTACATTATTAAACTGTAAGCATAGAGAAAATAAAGATTCTATTCTGAAACAAGAAGAATTAAAGTTGTTCACTCTGATGCCCTCAAACAAAACCGGAATCGATTTTGTGAATAAGGTTAGAAATAAAAAGAATTTCAATATTTTCATGTATCGTAATTTTTATAATGGTGGTGGTGTTGCTATTGGTGATATAAATAATGATGGCTTGGCCGATATTTATATGACTGGCAATATGGTACCAAATAAATTATACTTAAATAAAGGGAACTTAAAATTTGAAGATATTTCTGAAAAAGCTGGTGTAATAGGTAATAAACCATGGTCTACAGGTGTGAATATGGTAGATATAAATCAGGATGGTTTTTTAGATATTTATGTGAGTAATGCGGGGAACATGAAAGGTAATAACCATGATAATGATCTATATATTAACAATGGTGATCTTACATTTACAGAAAGTGCTGAAAAATACAATTTGGCTAAAACCGGTTTTAGTACTCATGCTACCTTTTTTGATTACGATAAAGATGGTGATCTAGATGCCTATATTTTAAACAATAGTAATATTCCAGTTAGTAGCTTAGGGTATGCAGAGCAAAGAAATGTGAGAGCTCAAGATTGGGAAGGTGTGCCAAAAATATTTCGCGGTGTTGGTGATATGTTATTGCAGAACGATGGCGAAAAATTCGTCGATGTCAGCCAAAAAGCAGGAATCTATGGAAGCCTTATTGGATTTGGACTTGGAGTTATGATTACAGACATCAATAATGACTTGTATCCTGACATATATGTTTCAAATGATTTTTACGAAAGAGATTATTTATATATCAACAATCAAGATGGTACTTTTAGCGAAGAAATCAAAAAATGGACATCTCATTTAAGCCTCTCAGCTATGGGAGTTGACATTGCAGATATTAATAATGATGGTAATCCAGAAATATTTATTACTGATATGTTACCTGAAGGAGATCAACGGGTAAAATCTGTAATGGAATTTGAAGGGTACAATATTTTTAAACTAAAGCAAAGTAAAGACTTTTATCAGCAATACATTCAAAACACATTACAATTAAATAATGGTAATAATACTTTTTCAGAGATAGCCTATTACAGTGGTGTTGATGCTACCGATTGGAGTTGGGCCGGTTTATTATTTGATATGGATAATGACGGTTATCGAGATATTTACGTTACAAATGGTATAAATCATGACCTAACAGATCTTGACTTTATTGACTTCTTTGCCAATGAAATCAATCAAAAAATGGCTTTAACTGGTAAAAAAGAGGCAATAGATTCAATTATTAATAAAATGCCGGTTTCTCCTCAATCAAATATTGCTTTTAAAAATAATAAAGACATTACCTTTAGTAATGAAACCAAAAAATGGGGATTAGAAGACCTAGGCCAATCTAATGGTATTGCTTATGGCGATTTAGATAACGATGGCGATTTGGATATGGTAGTGAATAATGTAAATATTGAAGCATTTGTTTACAGAAATAATGGCGAAACTCTTACCAATCACAATTATATAAAACTGAAATTTAGAGGAAAAGATAAAAATAAATTTGCAATTGGCACAACTGTAAAATTGTATTATAATAACAATGTGGTTTTGCAAGAATTAATTCCATCAAGAGGTTTTCAATCTTCCATGGATCATGTGATGACTATTGGTTTAGGTGAAGCTAAAGCAATTGATTCTATACGAATAATTTGGCCCGATGATTACACCCAAAAACTTACCAACGTAAAGGCAAATCAAACCTTGACATTGAATCAAAATGATGTAAAAAGCAAGTACAAACCATTTAATAAATTAAAAGTAAAACCTCTTTTAAAAGAATTATCCAATCAGAATCTAATAGCACATAAAGAAAATGAGTATAATGATTTTGACTATGAGGGGCTAATTTCAAAAAAAATATCTCAAGAAGGGCCTACCTTAGCAGTAGCAGATGTAAATAATGATGGAAATGAGGATGTTTTTATTGGTGGAGCAAAAGGGCAACCAGCTACTTTATATATTCATAAAAATAATGGAAACTTTAGAACTAGAACAATTTTTACAGATGATAAAAATTTTGAGGATACAGCTTCCTCTTTTTTTGATGCCGACAATGATGGTGATCTAGATTTGATGATAGGTTCTGGGGGCAATGAAGTTGGTAAAGAAAATAATAATAAAACACGTTTATATTTGAATGATGGTAAAGGAAACTTTTCTAGATCCTCAAATAACATTCCTTCAAATTTTAATAATATTTCGGTCATTGCTCCAATTGATTTTGATGATGATGGTGATATAGATGTTTTTGTTGGATCTAGAAGTGTTGTTGGCACTTATGGTGTCAATCCAGAACATGTTTTTTTAGAAAATAATGGGGATGGAACTTTTACTAATGCTATTGAACGAATAGCTTATGCCACCAAAGATGCTGGAATGGTTACTGATGCTAAATGGATTGATATTGATGGAGATTCAAAAAAGGACTTAGTAACTGTTTCTGAATGGGGAACACCAAATATTTATAAAAATAATGGTCGTAGATTATCTAAATTCCAATCTAGCTTTAGTGACTTACATGGGTGGTGGAATACCATAGAAGCTGCAGACCTAGATAATGATGGCGACATTGACTTTATAATTGGCAATCAAGGAAGTAATACACATTATAAGACTTTTAAAGAAAAACCCATGAAAATGTGGATAAATGACTTTGATAATAACGGTACAATTGAACAAATTGTAACCAGAAATTTTAATGGTAAAGATTATCCTATCCATCAGAAAAAAGAGTTAACCGAGCAAATCGTGGCGTTAAAAAAGCAAAATCTTAAAGCTTCTGAATATGCTAAAAAAACAATTGACAAATTATTCCCAGAAGAGATATTCAAAAAATCTATAGAAAAAAAAGCTACAATTGCTGAATCAATTATTGCAATTAATGACGGTAACGGAAAATTTACCATAAAAAAATTACCTACAAGAGTTCAGTTATCTTGTGTATGTGGTATTACTTGCACTGATGTAAATAATGATGGTAATTTAGATATAATTCTTGGGGGTAATAATTTTGAATTTAAACCACAATATTCGCGTTTAGATGCCAACTATGGAAGTGTACTGCTCAATGATGGAAAATTAAACTTTAAGTGGCAGGATTATAATAAGAGTGGTTTTTTTATTAAAGAAGAAATTAAACATATTGAACAAGTTAAAGATAAAAATGGCCAAACCTATATTATTTCTGCTATTAATGATGGTAAGCCGAAAATATTCAAACTCAATGGATAAGTACTTCATTTTACTAATAGTGTTTTCAGTTTTTATAAGTTGTAAAAAAAATGAAGGAAATTTATTTAAAAACCCTTCATCAGATCAAACAGGTATTGTATTTACCAATACTATTATTGAAACAGATGAACTAAACATATTAGATTATCTCTATTTCTATAATGGTAGTGGCGTTGCAGTTGGGGATATTAATAATGATAATTTACCAGATATTTTCTTTTCAGGTAATCAAGTAAAAAATAAATTATATCTCAACAAAGGGAACCTTCAATTTGAAGATATTACCGAAAAAGCTGGAGTATCCGGAAATAGTTCATGGAATACTGGTGCAGTTATGGGTGACGTTAATGGAGATGGTTTATTAGATATTTATGTGTGTGCTGTAGTGGGTATTAAGGGTTTCGACGGGTTTAATGAACTGTATATTAATAATGGAGATACCACGTTTACTGAAAGTGCGGCTAAATATGGATTAGATTTTGACACCTACAGTTCTAATGCTGCGTTTTTAGATTATGATCTTGATGGTGATCTAGACATGTATATTTTAAATCATGCAGTTCATACACAAGAATCCTTTGGTCATGCTAATCTTAGGTTGAAACGCAACTATCAAACAGGTGATAAGTTAATGCGTAATGATGGCGATAAATTCACTGATGTTAGTGAAGAGGCAGGCATATTTGGTGGTATTAATGGGTACGGTTTAGGGATTGCTGTTGCTGACTTTAATCAAGATGGTTATCCTGATCTTTATATAGGTAATGATTTTCATGAAGATGATTACTATTATCTAAATAATGGTAATGGTACTTTTACAGAAAGTTTAAAACAATATTTTGGTCATACAACAAGATTCTCAATGGGTAATGATGTAGCCGATGTCAATAATGATGGTTGGGCAGATATTCTATCTCTAGACATGTTGCCCCAGGATGAAAAAGTATTAAAATCATCTGAAGGTGACGACAATATTCAAACACAAAAATTACGTACTGATCGATTTGGTTATCATTATCAATTCACTAGAAATATGCTTCAAATTAATCAGCAAAATGGTACGTATGCCGAAGTTGCATTGCAAAGTGGTATTGCGGCCACGGACTGGAGTTGGAGCGGTTTGTTTGGCGATTTTGACCAAGATGGTTGGCAAGATTTATTTATATCTAATGGTATTCCAAAACGCCCTAATGACTTAGATTATATAACATTTGTTTCTAGTAAAGAAATTCAAAAAAAAATTAACAAAACAAAATTAGTAGATCAGGAAGCTTTAGAACTTATGCCATCAGGTGCTATTCATAATTATATTTTCAAAGGAAATAAAAATTTAAAATTTGATGACAAATCTAAAGATTGGATAACCCAAGACACTTTGATTTCTACAACCTCTGCAATTGCTGATTTTGATAATGATGGTGATTTAGATTTAATATCAAATAATATAAACCGTCCTGCTACTTTATACATAAACAAGACTGATTCAAAAAGCAATTATTTAAAATTGAAGTTTAATTATTCTGATAAGAATAAGTTTGGAATTGGTACCAAAGTGTTTTCTTACCATAATGGTCAACAACAATATAAAGAATTATACACAGTAAGAGGATTTCAAGCATCATCAGAGCCAATTATCCATTTTGGTTATGGAGAAGATGTAAAAGTAGATTCTCTTAAAATTATTTGGCCAGATAGAACCTATCAGATATTAAAGAATGTTGATGTAAATCAAACCATAACTATTAACCCTCAAAACACCAGTTCATTTGAATATTCATCTCTGCTACCAAAGAGGAAAAAAATATTTGAAAAAATTGATAATAATCTAGGAATTAATTTTACACATGTAGAAGATAATTATATAGATTTTAATCGTCAAAAATTAATTCCGTATCAAGTTTCAGATAGAGGGCCAGCTTTAGCTATAGGTGATTTAAATAATGATGGGAGAAAAGATATTTTCTTTGGTGGATCAAAATATAAACCTTCAAAAGTTTATGTTCAGAAAGATACAGTCTTTATTGAGCAAAAAAAACCTTCAATTACTAAAGATTCCATTAAAGAAGATGTTTCCGCTGTTATAGCTGATTTTAACTCAGATGGTAGAAACGATCTTTTCTTAAGTACCGGTGGAGCCGATTTTTACAACCAAATGAAACCGCTGCTAGATAATTATTATGTACAAAATGATTCAACTTTTGAAAGAAAACATCTTCCCGAGTATTTTGAAAATGCTTCTGTTGTGAAACCAAATGATTTTGATAATGATGGAGATCTCGATCTTTTTATAGGAAATCATGTAATAACGAATGATTTTGGAAAGATTCCTGTTTCCTATCTTTTGAAAAATGAAAATGGAGTGTTTACTATAGTCGAAAACGCTTCCATTAGTGACGTTGGTATGATAACCGATGCTGTTTGGGATGATTTTGACAATGACGGGTTCAAAGATTTAATCGTTGTAGGTGAATGGATGCAACCAAAATTCTTTAAAAACAAGAATGGCAGTTTATCCGAGGTGCATCCTTTACGAAAAGAAATCAATGGTCTATGGCAGGGCATTATCCCTTTTGATATAGATGCAGATGGAGATACAGATTACTTGCTTGGCAACTGGGGTATGAACTCTAAATTTAAGGCCTCTGAAAAGTACCCAATGAAAATGTATTATGCAGATTTTGATGAGAATACCCAAACTGAGACCATTGTATGTACAGAAAAAGAAGGTAGATATTATCCACTTTTAGGTTTAAATGAACTATCATCTCAATTAGTAAATTTGCGTAAAAAGTTCACTACCTATAAGAGTTTTTCCGGTAAAAAAATTGAAGATATTTTTGAAAATAAAATATTGGATAAGGCTACTATACTTGAGGTAAATGAACTACAATCGGGTTATTTAAAAAATGAAAACGGACGTTTTAACTTTATTCCTTTTCAACCCGAATTACAGGTCTCACCAATTACTACTTTTCTTAAGTATGATTTTGACAAAGATGGTAAACAAGAAATAATGGCAGCAGGAAATTACTTTGGTGTACAACCTTTTCACGGAAGACTTGATTCATTTTCAGGAGCTTTGATAATAAATGAAAAGAATGTAATATTGGGGCATCATATTGGGCTCGATTTTTTTCAAAAATCGGTTAGACATTTAAACATCATAAATTTAAATAACAAATCGTATTTATTAGTTACCATAAATAATGATAGAACCCAAGTTTATAAATTAAAAGATTAATAGTTAAATTTTAGAACGATGAAAAAGCAATTAATAGTATTCATAACATTTGCATTATTAATTTCCTGTAATCAAAAAGAAGAACCCATAGTGATTACAGCTGATGACTTTCATAAATCAGTAGATAAAGTTGGAGAAGTAATGGTTCATGATATTTTCTCACCTCCAGTCGCAAGTAGGGTTTTTGCTTACCCAAATATAGCCGCTTATGAAATTATTGCACAACAAAATAATAAGTTTGTACCTCTAGAAGGGCAAGTAACAGACCTTACAGCAATACCCAAGGCAGAAGCCCCAAAATCTGTAAATTATCAATTAGCCGCATTGATTGCACATATTGATTTGAGTAAAAGATTGATTTTTTCAGAAGACAGAATAGAAACTTATAGAGATAGCCTCTACCAAATATGGGAATCTAAAAACACCTCTGAATTTAACGCTTCTAAAGAATATGGCTTAAAGGTTGCTGAACATATCGCAGTTTGGATGGATAAAGACAATTATAAACAGACCCGAACTATGCCTAAATTTACGGTCAATTCAAGTGATCCTTCACGATGGCAACCTACACCACCTTCTTATATGGGTGGTATTGAACCGCATTGGAATAAGATTCGTCCTTTTGTAATTCGAGCTGCAGATCAATTTAAACCTGTACCGCCTCCTCCATTTTCAATGGATAAAGAAAGTGATTTTTATAAAGAATTGAAGGAAGTTTATGATATTAGTGTGGATATAACTAAAAAGGGAGATAATTCTGAAGAAGTTGCTATTGCACAATTTTGGGATTGTAATCCTTATGTTTCTGTAACTCGTGGTCACTTAATGTTTGCTACAAAAAAGATTACGCCTGGAGCACATTGGATAGGAATCACCAAAATAGCATGTAAAAAAGAAAATTCTGATTTTGATAAAACTGTTTATGCCTACACAAAAACCGCAATTGCAATCTCTGATGCTTTTATAAGTTGTTGGGATGAAAAGTACCGTAGTAATCTAATTAGACCTGAAACATTAATCAATCAGCATTTTGACGAGAACTGGAAACCTGTTTTACAAACACCTCCTTTTCCAGAATATACTAGTGGTCACTCAGTGGCTTCAGGTGCTGCAGCTGTAGCTTTAACAGACGTATTTGGAGATAACTTTACTTTTGACGATGATACAGAATTGATTTATGGATTACCAGTTAGGACTTTCTCATCATTTAATCAGGCGGCAGATGAAGCCGCAATAAGTAGAATGTATGGAGGCATCCATTATAGAGCTGCCGTTGAAATTGGAGTTAAACAAGGAAGAGATTTAGGGAAGTTTTTGGTAGATAACTTAAAGATGCAATAGAGTTAATTTTATGAAAAAAAAGATAGGCCTCTTTATTCTATTATTTGTTTTTATAACTTCAATATGGTACTTATTTTTCAAACCCTATGATTATTTAGTAACATTTAAAGCAAATACCTTTCCAGGAACAATTAATCAAACTATAAAATTGTGGAGCAAATCAATTGATACATCTACAACTATTATGCAAGAAGATATACAAAATATATCATACAATTTTACTGTCAACGATTCTACGTACAATTATAACTGGAAGTTAGTGCCAATTAATGATTCAACTTCTAAAGTGAAAGTTTATATTAAAGACATAAATCATAGCCTGATTAATAAAATTAAAATTCCTTTTAGTGAAACTAATTTTGAAAAAACGACTAAAAGAATATTACTTAACTTCAATAAAATGTTGACAGAGCACCTTAAAAGGTTTAAAGTTACTGTTGTTGGAAAGGACACCTTTGCGAGCACATATTGTGCCTATACCCCTATTAAAAGCACTCAATTACAAAAGGCAAAAGGAATGATGCAAAATTATTCTTTACTAAGTAACTTTGTGGCTACGAATAAAATTAAATTAAACGGTACTCCCATAGTTGAAATTACGAAATGGAACATAAATACCGATAGCATCCACTACAATTTTTGTTATCCAATTATAAAGTCTGATTCTTTACCAAAACATAACCTCATAAAGTATAAACAACTTAAAATAAGACCTTCGTTAAAAGCAATATATAATGGTAATTATAAAACTTCTGATTTAGCTTGGTATGCTCTATTAGATTATGCTGAAAGAAATAAAATAAAAGTAATTCCTAAACCAATAGAAGTATTTCACAACAATCCAAACATGGGAGGTGATGAATTAAATTGGAAGACTGAGGTTTTTATGCCTATTAAATAAATATTACCTATTTTTAAAAAAATATTTTAAATGACAATTAAAAAACCTTCCTTATCCTTTTGGCAAATATTGAATATGAATGTTGGATTTTTAGGAATTCAATATAGTTTTGGTTTACAGCAAACTGCGATTAATCCTATTTTTCTTTATTTAGGAGCTCCAGAAGAAATGCTACCCATACTAAATATTGCTGGACCAGTAACTGGATTAATTGTGCAGCCTATTATTGGTGCTATGTCAGATAAAACCTGGTCGCAACGTTGGGGTAGACGAAAACCTTATTTTTTATTAGGAGCTTTATTAGGTAGTTTGTGTTTATTCGCCTTTCCTCATAGCCCTGTACTTTGGTTTGCCGTTGGTTTATTATGGATTTTAGATGTCGGAAACAATATGGCTATGGAACCTTATAGAGCATTTGTTGGTGATAAGTTACCAGAAAAACAGCTTAGTTTAGGGTACCAAATGCAAAGTTTATTTGTTGGTGCTGGTATTTTATTGGCGAACGGGTCTATTGTTTTATTTCAATATTGGTTTGGTGGAGAATCTGTTGAGGAAGCAGGTACAATTCCACAATGGTTGTATTATTCTTTTTATATTGGTGCTTTCCTATCTTTAACTACCATTTTATGGTCTGTTTTTAAGACACCTGAAATTCCACCTTCTGATGAAGAATTAGATGAAATAAATAAGGGTAAAGGTTTACCTCTTGAAAAACGCATCTCACAACCTTTTTTAGAAATTGCTGAAGCAATAAAAAAGATGCCTAAGTTTATGTGGAAAATTGGTGCTGTGTATTTATTCCAATGGTATGCACTTTTTATCTATTGGCAATTTACTACACCTCTATTCATGTCAACTTTAGGATATACAACTTCTGAGGCAGCTTCTCAAGCGGCTAAAATGAGTTTAACGTATAATACGGTTACTATGGTAATTGCACTTGCTTTAGTGCCATTGACAACCCGTTTTGGAGGTAAAAAAGTATATGCTTTAAGTTTGTTAGGCACTGCAATTGCTTTATTTGCTATACCATATATCACAGATCCGACATTAGTGCTTGTACCTATGGTATTATTTGGAGTTGGTTGGGCTGCAATGATGGGCATTCCATATACCATGGTCTCAAAAATTGTCCCTCAAGACCGTAGAGGTGTTTATATGGGAATACTAAATATGATGATTGTGATTCCTATGTTTATTCAAACCTTAACTTTTGGTCCTATTTATAAATATGTATTAGGCGGAAATGCCATAAATGCGATGTTATTTGCAGGTGTATTTTTTATAATAGCAGCATTTTTAGGCTTCAGGTTAAATGAACCAGTTTCTAAAAACGTTGAGATTTAAAACACAAACCTTATGAACTGGCTAGATTATAGTGTCATCATAGCTTATATAGTATTCTTTTTAGGAATGGGTTTCTTCTTTAAAGAAAATAAAAATTCTAACGATTATTTTTTAGGTGGTAGAAGTATGGGTTGGTTTCCTTTAAGTCTTTCTACCATGGCTACACAACTCTCAGCTATTAGTTTTATATCAGCTCCCGCTTTTGTTGGCCTCAAAGTAGGTGGTGGTATGAAATGGTTGACCTTTGAGTTTGCCGTACCCTTAGCAATGATCTTTATAATGATTGTTATTATTCCTCCCTTATTTCGTTCTGGAGTTATAAGTATTTACGAATTTGTTGAAAAAAGATTTAGTGCTTCAACTCGATTAATCTTAAGTATTGTTTTTCAAATAAGCCGTGCTTTAGGTACTGGAGTTATGGTATATACTATTGCTATTATTTTACAAGCAGTATTAGATATTGATTATGTATACACGATATTAATTATTAGTGTAATTACCATAATTTATTCTTGGCAAGGCGGTATGAAAGCAGTTGTTTGGGGAGATGCCATACAAATGATTATTTTATTTGGAGGATTGATTATTTGTCTATACTTTGGATGGAATCTACTTCAAGAACATGGTGGCATAACTCAAGGATTTGATTCTGACCGTTTAAAAGTAATCGATTATAATTTAGGAATAGGAGAAGGGAATGAATATGGATTTTTACCCATGTTAATTGGAGGTTTCTTTTTATATGTTTCTTATTATGGTTGTGATCAAACCCAAGCTCAACGTTTATTATCTGCAAAAGATGAAAAAACCATTCGAACATTATTAATGGCAAATGGATTATTGCGTTTCCCTGTGGTATTGGTGTATTCTATTATGGGACTTGTTTTAGGTGGCTTAATAACTATAGCACCTGACTTTTTAGATGAAATTACACAAGCTACACAAAAACATTTTCCGTCAGAGTTTGCTAAAAATGGACTAAAAGCAGATTTAATGGTGCCTATTTTTATTGTAAAATATTTACCTAACGGATTTATCGGTATCTTAATGGTTGGTATTCTTTCCGCTGCAATGTCATCACTAAGCTCAACCGTTAATTCATTATCTGCTGTCACTGTGGAAGATTTTTTTAATAGAGGAGAAAAAAAGTTAAGTGATAAGCAATACATGTATATTTCAAAAATTGCGGTGATCTTTTGGGGTGTTATAACTATAGCTGCTTCTTTTCTTTTTGGAGGCAGTAAAAGTGCAGTAATAGAAATTATTAATGCGATTGGCTCTGTGTTTTACGGACCAGTTCTAGTGACTTTTGTTTTGGCATTTTTCTCTAAAAAAGTAAACCATATAGGTATGAATACAGGTATAATAGTTGCTGTACTCTTAAACCTAATTTTTTCTAAAACTATGCAAGAAATGTTCAATATAGATTTAGGTTTTGATATTTTTTGGATTTGGTTGAACTTTACGGGTGTCGTTATAGCATTAGTTGTGGCTTATATTGTAAGTGCTTTGACTAAAAATATTAAAGTGAAAAATATTAATAAAGTAGACTTTAGTTTAAAAAAATCAGATTTCTTTATAAAAGAAGTATATATTTTAATCTCATTTTTTATCGCAATTTTGGTCTTTAGTTATTTCGTACCAACAATTTTTGGATAAATTTTACACTATTATTTATTATTCCCCTATGCTAAATAAAATACAGAAAAGTGATATAAAAAGTAGCTTGACTAATCTTTATGATCAACGAGCAGATTGGATTTTTCATGCTATAGAAATTTTAGTAAAAAAATACACATTAAAAGATATTAAAGAAGAAGGTCTGTCAGAAAAAGATGTAGTATTAATTACCTATGGAGACAATATTCAAAAAAAAGGTCAACCACATTTAGAGACTTTAAAAGAATTTGTAGATAAGTATTGCTTACCTGAAATTAATAGTACACATATATTACCATTTTTTCCTTATACTTCAGATGATGGTTTTTCAGTAAGCGATTATTTTAAAGTAGATCCTAACTTAGGGTCTTGGGATGATATCTCTAATTTGTCAGACAGTAGCAATCTCATGTTTGATGCTGTAGTGAATCATATGTCAAAATCCTCACAATGGTTTCAATCCTTTTTAGCTAAAGAGGATGGGTTTCAAGATTTTTTTATTGCTGTAGATCCCGATACAGATTTATCTAAAGTTGTTCGCCCTAGAGCCTTGCCTCTATTAACGCCTTTTATGGATAAAAATGGAGCAGAAAAGTATATTTGGACAACATTTAGTGAAGATCAAGTTGATTTAAATTATGCATCTCCAGAAGTTTTTATTGCTGTATTAGAAGTGTTATTATTTTATGCTTCAAAAGGAGCAAAATTAATAAGACTTGACGCAATAGCTTTTCTATGGAAAAAAATAGGAACAACATGTTTGCATCTTACTGAAACACATGAAATTATCAAATTGTATCGAAAAATTATTGAGTCAGTAAACAGTAATCTTGTTTTTATTACTGAAACTAATGTTCCTCACAAAGAAAATATATCCTACTTTGGTAATGGTTATGACGAAGCTCAGATGGTCTATAATTTTACACTTTCACCTCTGTTGGTCTATTCCATAATGGAAGGTAATACAACAATACTCACAAAATGGGCTCAATCCTTAGAACTACCAAGTAATAAAGTATGTTTTTTTAATTTTACGGCAAGTCATGACGGCATTGGTATGCGGCCTCTACAAGGCATTATTTCTGATAAAGAAATTGACAAATTAGCAAAACGAGTAGAAAAACACGGTGGAAAGGTATCTTATAAAAATAATGAAGATGGCACACAATCACCTTATGAGTTGAATTGTAGTTATATTGACTTATTAAGTCATGATAGTGAAGATGATAAAATACGAACCCAGAAAATGATACTTACGCAAGCTGTAATGTTGACAATGCCAGGGATTCCTGGCATCTACTTTCATTCATTGATTGGTTCTCGAAATTATTACAAAGGTGTAATTGAGACTGGTATTAAACGGAGGATAAACAGAGAAAAACTTAGTATAACTGACTTAGAAGTAGAACTATCTAATTCAGAAAGTTTAAGATCTAAAATTTATTCAGCTTATAAACAGCTACTAAGTGTTCGTAGTAAAGAAAAAGCCTTTCATCCATTTGGACATGCAACTTACCTTAATATTGATAACGATAATATTTTTATTATAAAAAGGGCTCATGATAATGAAACAATTTATACAATTTACAATTTTAGTAATACACTGGTGCAAATAAATGCTCTAGCACCAAATGTATGTGATGTGTTAAATGAAGATAAGTTGATGGAAAACAAATGGAAAATACAACCTTATAATTTCTATTGGCTGAAAATTTGTTAAATGATTTATGGTTTATTCTTTTCGGTTAATAATTTTAACAACACACCATTTGTCCATCCAAATCCATCTTGAACAGGATATTCGCCTCCACCAGCTTTTAGACTAAGGTCGTAGACATTATATTTTTCTACCATCTTTCCTGTATTTTTATATACCTTAGTATTGAGTGCAATCCAGCGTTTTTTAATTTCATCAGCTAATTGAGTTTGCTGGTAGTTTCTAAGTCCTTTAATAGTCATCCATTGTAGTGGTGCCCAACCATTTGGAGCATCCCACTGTTCATTAGTATTGCTTAGTGTAGTGGTTAAACCGCCAGGCTGTAAAAAATAAGATTTAATTTTTTGAGCAACTGTATTTGCCTTTTTGATATCAGAGATATTAAAAAATAAGGGAGCTATCCCTGCCAAAGAATAAATAGCAGTCTGTTTTTTCTTCACAAAATCATAATCAAAATAAAAGCCTTTAGTTTCATTCCAACAATACTTTTGTATGGCATTGGCTCGTACTTTTGCTTTTTGATTATAAATTTCTGCTTTTTCAGGATTACCAATAGAACGATATGATTTTTCTAACATTTTTTCTAGATGATGCAATAAGCTATTAAGATCAATAGGTATAATTTCTGTAGTATGGATGGTTGCTAGTGTTTTACCATCTCTAAACCAACGACTACTAAAATCCCAACCTGACTCTGCACCAGCTTTAATATCGCGATAGACATCTTTTGCAGCTCGGTTACTTTCTTTAGCAATTTCTACATCTTCTTTATAAGATTCTGGTCTTGGTGTGGGTTTATCATCCCAATATCTATTGAGTATTGATCCGTCCTGAAGACGCACTACGCGTCTATGATTATAATTTTCTAAGGTCAATTCTTCACTACCATCCATCCAAAAATCATATTCTTTTTCTAAAGCTGGCAAATATTTTTTTAATGACTCTTCGCCTTTAATTTCATAAACAATATCAACAATTAAAGAAAAAAATGGAGGTTGAGAACGGCTCAAATAGTAAGTGCGATTACCATTAGGCACATGCCCAACAGTATTGATGAGATGGGCAAAATTATCTGTCATGTTTTCAATCATTTCGTATTTATGATCTGCTTGTAATCCTAAAATAGTAAAATAACTGTCCCAATAATAGATTTCTCCAAACCTACCTCCCGGAACAATATATGGTTTGGGTAAAGCCAATAGACTACTTACAGTTGAAGTATCTGCTTGACGTGTAAGTACTGGCCACAAGGCATGAATGTGTTCTTCAGGACTACGAGTGTTGTCACTTTTAAAATCAGAACTAAATTGTTTTGGAAGTTCAAAGTTTTCTAGTATAAACTTTTTTAAATCAAAACCTTTTAGCTCCTTTTGAGTTTGATATTTTTCTAATATTTCATCCGTAGTAAATTTTGGTGTACAGTCTACAAATGTTTTTGAATCAGGAAAAATAGCACCTAATTGAACAGCTATAAATAATTCTCCAAAGCGTTCATCTGGACTTAAATGAGATTTTGTTTCATTTTTTTGTTGTGTATTTATTTCTTGATCAAAATTTCCTTTACAAGAAAGGAATAGTAGAATACCTATAAAAATTAAACTATACTTCATGGGTTATTATTTACATAAATTTAAAACTGTCAATCAAAAAGAAAGTAAAGATAACATTATAATCACTAGCAATAAAATAGTATTTTCACATCAAAATTAAATCAAAGCTTATGAATTCTTCGAAAAAAATAAAATGGGGTATTATTGGTTGTGGAAATATTGCCAATAAATTTGCAAGTGATTTAGCATTAATTGATGATGCTAAACTGGTAGCCGTAGCATCACGAAGTATAGATAGAGCTACTAAATTTGCTCAAAAACACAACTCTGAGAAAGCTTATGATAGTTATGATGAGCTATTTTTAGATAATGACATTGATATTGTTTATATAGCAACACCACACACTTCACATGCAGCATTAAGCATTAAAGCCATGGAGCATGACAAACATGTGTTATGTGAAAAACCCTTAGCACTAAATAAAAAAGAAGCTTCTGCAATGATAGAAGCTTCAAAACGTACAAACACGTTTTTTATGGAGGCTTTATGGACACGGTTCAATCCGAGTTTAATTGCTATCAAAAAACGTATAGATAACGGAGAAATTGGTGAGCTAAAGAATATTAATGCTGATTTTACATTTAAAGCAAGTCACGGACTTGAAAGTAGAGTGTTTGATTTGAATTTAGGTGGAGGAGCTCTTTTAGATATCGGTATCTATCCAACATTTTTAGCCTATCTTTTTTTAGGCATTCCCAAAGAAATTTTAGCAACATCTATTTTTCATAATGTGACCAAATGTGATATACAAACGTCAATGATTTTTAATTATGAGCAAGCACAAGTAACTTCGCATAATAGTTTTACATCAAACTCTGCCATGGTTGCAAAAATTAATGGTAGTGAAGGTCAAATTTATCTTCATAAATATTGGCATGTTCCTCAAGGCTATACATTGGTGAAAGGTGAGGTAGAAGAGCTGTTTGAATTGCCTACTATTGGACTCGGTTTTAGTCATGAAATTATTGAGTGTCACCATTGTTTAAAAGCAAATAAAATTGAAAGCGAAACTTGGTCGCATCAAAATAGTTTGGATTTGATTTCAATATTAGACAATGTTAGAGAACAAGTAGGTTTAAAGTATCCTCAAGAATAAGAGTATCAATCTAGTTCTTTAATCTTAATATTACGATACCAAACTTTATTGCCATGGTCTTGTAAACCGATTTTCCCTGTGGTGAATTTTCCAAAACCATCCCAATCTTTAAATTTTGAATGTGCAACCATTTCATTCCATTTTTTCCCATTTACTGGAAATTTAATAATCAGCACATCATTTAACCATACTTTCCCTACATTAGTTTTATGGTTGATATTTATGATAAAAGCATTCCATTCTCCTGCTGGTTTTGCAACATTTTTTGAAGGTGCTACCATATCATAAAGGGCTCCAGCTTCTTGACTCTTTTTTAGGTCTCCAGGATAGTTTACATTGTCTAATACTTGAATCTCTGGTCCTGTTTCATAAGCCTCCTTGTATTTAGCATCTTCTTTAACCCCCCAAAAAACTCCACTATTACCTGCTTTAGATATTTTCCATTCTAACGTTAATTCAAAATTTGTATACGCTTTATCACTCACCAAGTTTTGACCACCTTGAGTACGATTTTCTTTAGGATTAAAAAACAGTGCTCCATCTTCAATAGTCCATTCACTAGAGACACCATCTGTTAAGTAAACGTGCCAACCATTAAATGTTTTTCCGTCAAACATCGTTTTCCATTCGTCGGTTTCTTGTACCGCTGTAGTTGTATTTTCTTCGACGATTTCTATGTTCTTTTTTTCTTTTTTACAAGCTGAAAAAACAAGTATTCCTATAAAAAATATTAGTATTCTCATAATTGTTTTATTAATTTAGGCATTGAGTAGTCTTTACTCTCTTTTCTTTATTCTAAATTTTTAAAGCCCCAGTATTCTTTTTAACTCTTCTCTATCACTTCAACATCAGCAAAATCATCAAATTTTTTTTGCACCTTGCTCAGTACTTTTAATACAACATTCCCATTCTATTACAACCAAACATCACAACTATATTGTGCTATTTAGTTTAACCCATGCTGCATTATTTTTATCGCTTTCTACGGCTGCATGGATAAATTTAACACCACGTATGCCATCACTTACCTTAGGGTAATCAGGAACTTCTATGTCTTGATTGGTTAATTTAGCATTTAAGTGAATAGCAAAGTTTTTATAAATAGTGGCAAAAGCTTCTAAATAGCCTTCAGGATGCCCTGCAGGAATCCGAGATGCTTCTAAAGCTTCTTTATATAGATTATTTCCATTAGGTGTATAGGTAATTATCGGTTTGTCTAACCATTTTGTAATTAACTGATTGGGGTTTTCTTGACACCACGCTAAGCTTCCTCTTTCACCATATACCTTAATGGCCAAATTATTTTCTTCACCAGTTGCTATTTGTGAGAATGACATGGTTCCTTTTGCTCCGTTTTCTAAGCGTAATAATATATTGCCGTCATCGTCTAAAACCCTTCCTTCACCAAATCTACCTAAATCAGCAGCAATTTCTTGTATTTGAATTCCTGTAATATATTCAACTAAATTTTCTGCATGCGTACCAATATCTCCTAAAGCACCGCCAACACCTGATTTTGTGGGGTCAACTCGCCAAGAGGCTTGTTTCTGTCCCGTTTTTTCAATAGAGGTTGCTAACCAGCCTTGTAAATATTGGACTTGTACTTTTCTAATTTTACCCAACTCATTGTTCGCTATCATGGCTCTTGCTTGCTTTACCATAGGACTACCTGGATAATTATGGGTAAGTGCAAAAAGAAGTCCTGTTTTTTTAACTAAGCTTTCAAGCTCAATACCTTCTTCAATAGTTAATGTCATCGGTTTATCGCATACCACATGAAAACCATTTTCTAAGCCTAGTTTGGCTGGGGCAAAGTGCATATGATTTGGAGTTACAATGGCAATAAAGTCCATGCGTTCACCTTCTGGCAATTCTTTTTCTTTTAAAATCATTTCCTCAAAAGTGCCATAACAGCGGTTTTCAGGTAAAAAGAGTGCTTTGCCAGAACGTTTTGATTTTTCTTCAGAACTACTAAATGCACCACAAACTAATTCAATCATTCCGTCAATACCAGCAGCTTTTCTATGCACATCTCCAATAAAGGAATCTATACCGCCACCAATCATTCCCATTCTTAATTTTCTCATAGAATTTAGGCTTTATATTCAATTTTTTCATCTTTAAAGAATAGAACGAATAATACTAAGATTACAACAGCAAAAATAGCTGGGAATGTCCAGATGTCTTGCCAATTATGAACACCTTCGCTTATTAAGTATTTGTCTGATATGATGCCTGCAATTTTAAAACCAACTAACATTCCGATACCATAGGTAGCCAAAGCAATTAAGCCTTGTGCAGAACTTTTAATTTTATCTCCCGCTTTAGAATCGGTATAAATTTGTCCAGAAACAAAGAAGAAGTCATAACAAATTCCATGTAATGCAATACCTCCTAACAGCATAAAAGACAACTCTCCTGAGTTTCCATAAGCAAAAAGAACATAACGTAATGCCCATGCTAACATACCAAAAATGATGGTCTTTTTAAAACCGAATTTTTTAAAGAAAAAAGGTAATAGCAGCATGAATAGGATTTCTGACCCTTGTCCAATAGTCATTTTTCCAGCTGGATTCTCCATACCTATTTCACCAAGAAATGCTCCTGCTAATTGATAATAAAAGGCTAAAGGGATACATATAAGAACAGACGATATGAAAAACACTAAAAAGTTTCTATCCTTTAATAATTTTAGAGCATCTAAACCTAAAATATCTGAAATCGTAACTTTACCACCTGCTGCTTTAGGAGGAGTTTTAGGTAAGATAAAGCTAAATACACCTAATATGGCTGAAGCAATTGCTGTCATTAAAAAAGTGTTTTTTAACATTCCATTTGCAAGTCCCTTGGCAGAATCCCATTGAAAATAGCTTATAACTAGTCCTGCTATAATCCATCCAATAGTACCCCATACTCTTATATAAGAGAACTCTTTAGTTGCATCTTTCATTTGGTTAAATGCTACAGAATTTACCAAAGCCAATGTTGGCATATAAACAATCATATAACCTAATATATAAGGATAAAAAGCATTAAACTCCGTTGTTTGAGATATTTGGTACATTAATATGGCACCAATGATATGTAATACCCCTAATATTTTTTCAGCATTAAAAAAGCGATCCGCAATCAAACCAATTATAAAAGGGGCAACAATAGCACCCCAGGATTGTGTAGAATATGCAGTTGCAATTTCTCCATCACTTGCTCCTAAAGCATTAGGTAAGTACATCCCCATAGTTACAAACCATCCACCCCAAATAAAAAATTCGAGAAACATCATGATGGATAGTTGGGCTTGAGTTGATTTTTTCATGTTTTTTAGTTATTAAGTTCTTTGCCTAATTTTAGTAATAATGCTTGGGTCGCTTTAATCCCTTCTTCTTCACTCAACCGATCGCCTTCATATTCTACATCAATAAAGCCAGTAAACCCTGAATTTTTAATAATTTGAAGCATCTTTTTAAAATCAATAGCTGTTTCATTTCCATTTT
>Ga0209633_10000966_pt1 | contig 31376 bp, 28 predicted proteins | sample Cruoilmetagenom1_FD_187290 | JGI IMG/M metagenome (GOLD analysis project Ga0209633, IMG submission 187290) | Oil polluted marine microbial communities from Coal Oil Point, Santa Barbara, California, USA - Sample 1 (SPAdes) (version 2) | ecosystem: Environmental > Aquatic > Marine > Oil seeps ... | reverse complement strand
GAATAAAAGAGATAACCGGAAGATCAATAAAAGTTGTTAGAGAATATATTAAATTGTATCAGGACTTAAATCCTGAACATCAAAAATAATGGTAATTTTTACCAGGCGACAAATGTCGTAATTGTAAATAATTATTGTGGTTATATTAAACAGATGGTAATTGAACGATATTAAATATCTCAGACTCAAGTATGCTGTCATTCCGGTTTGTGTTCTTTGCAAGACCGGAATCTCTTGTTCTTGTTGGAGATTCCGGTCTTGTCAACAAAAAACGTTGCCAAACCGGAATGACATATCTTTTTCAATTAATTACAGTTGTGGTATAAAAGTGACAATTAAAAACTTTTATTTAACTCACTATTTATTCTTTCCAATTCTTCGCTTAAATCTGTCCATTTTGTATATGCATTATCAAGATCATCTTTTGCGTTTTCGTAATCTAATTTATTTTGTTTAGCTCGTTCTGGATTTGAGTAAACTTCTTCTTTTGTAAAATCATTTTCTAGTTTTTGCTTTAACTTTTCTAATTCATTTATTGATTCTTCAATTCCACTAATTTGTTTTTTTATTTTATTTGTTGCTTTGAATTCCTTTTGTCTAAATTCAGCTTCTAGTTTTTTTTGTTCTTTTCTACTAACTTTGTTATTATCAGATGAAACTATTTTTGTATCAATATTGATTTGTACATCTTCTTCTCTTTTTGTAAGATAATAATCAATACCTCCAAAATATTCTTTTATTCCTTTGTTCCTAACTTCAACTACTTTGGAAATAATTGGAACAAGAAAATCAATATCATGAGAAATAATTATCAAAGTTCCATTAAATTTAATTAATGCATCCTGTAATATTTTTTTCGAATCAAAGTCTAAATGGTTTGTTGGCTCATCAAGAATAATTGTATTTGCTTTTGTTAGCAATACTTTTGCAAGTGCAACTCTACTTTTTTCTCCACCGGATAGAACTTTTATTTTCTTGAATACTGCATCTCCATTAAATAAGAATGCTCCCAAAATTGTTCTTAGTTGCGGAATTGTACTTTCGGTATCGCTTGTGGAAAGTTCAGTTATTATATCATTCTCTAAATTAAGATTATCAACTACATCTTGAGCATAGAATGAGATTATTGTGTTATGACCATGTCTAATGTTGCCTGATGTTGGATCTAATCTATTAGATAGTATTTTAGCTAGAGTAGTTTTACCAGCTCCATTTGGACCTAAGAATGCAATCTTTTCTCCACGTTCAACTTGCAGAGCTAAATTTTCAAGTACAAGTTTGTCTTCATATTTTTTTGTTAATGTATTAATCTCAATTGGCAATACGCCACTTTGGGGAGAATCAAAAAACTTAAAATGAATGTTACTTTCGTTATCCATAAGTTGAATTCTATCAACTTTTTCTAATTGTTTAACTCTGCTTTGTACTTGTTTTGCCTTTGTGGATTTGTATCTGAATCTTTCAATAAATTGTTCAGTTTGTTTTATCTTTTTTTGTTGATCGGCATATTCTTCCTTTAATCTCTCTGCTCGTGCATCCTTGAATGTTAGATAATCATCATAATTGCCTTTATAGAAGGTTACATTTTTATTAAAAATCTCAAGAGTTTTATTACAAATATTATTCACAAAATATCTATCGTGACTTACAAGAATTATTGCACCCTTAAAGTTTTTCAAAAATTTAACCAACCAAGTTAGAGAATCAATATCAAGATGATTTGTTGGTTCATCAAGTAAAATAACATCGTTGTTTGCAACAAGAATTTTGGCAAGTTCAATTCTCATTTGCCAACCGCCAGATAATTCAATTGTTTGTCTAGCAAAATCACTTTCTGAGAATCCTAATCCACTTAGAATTTTTTCAATTTTGGAATCTATTTCGTAATAACCAATCTCTTCTTTTTTATGATTTAATATCCCAATTTTTTCAATGATTTTTTCTTTAGAATTTTCATCTACCTCATTTGAAAGGGAAGTAGTTAATATGTTTTCTTCATCATCAATTAATTTAATTTCTTCAATTGAATTTTTTACTTCATCAAAAACTGTACGTCCTTTAAATGGAATAATTTCTTGAGGTAGAAATCCAATTTTTATTTTTTTCTTTAGTTGAATTTTCCCATCTTCAGGTTCTAATTGTTGAGCAATCATTTTAAGAAGTGTGGATTTGCCAGCTCCATTTGAGCCAACAAAAGCTATTTTATCATCTGGAAGGATTTTAAGGTTTATATTTTCAAAAAGGTAGTTACCATCAAATTGAATGGAAAGATTTATAATGTCTATCATAAAAAGTATTGTTAAATGTATTGTCTCTAAACAGAGCTTCTGTAAAATAACCTTCTAAGTATTTAATAATGATTATAAAATGAATATTTATTTTTCTCATATATGTCATTCCCGAATGTTTAAATCGGAAATCCACTATTAGTGTTGCCTGGATTCCCAATCAAGTTGGGAATGACGAAGACTTCTTTATCATAAAATTAAAAACAAGCTAAAATATTTAGTAGCGTTATATATTATCTGCAAATTTATGTAAATATTAATTGATTATTCTATCAAATAAGAAGAGCTATAAAAATGAGGGAAAAGAAAAGATGTCATTGCGAAACTTCTGTTTTTTAGAAGTTGTGGCAATCTTTAATTGATCTTCGTAGAATTAAACAGATTGCCACGTCGCTAAAAACGACTCCTTGCAATGACTTTAAACTTTATTTTCTAATTACAGCAACCTTGGTTTGCGAAACTTGGTTTGCTTCGCTATCAAAAGCTACAATAATATAAACTCCACTTGCAACATAATTGTTATCTAAATCTCTTAAATTCCAAAAAGTTGTTCTTCCGCCAATTGTAATAAATTCGTTTACAAGGTTTCCACTAATATCAAGAATTTTAATTTCCGAATCTTCAACCAATCCATCAATAATTAAGTTAGAATTTTTATTTGCATCAATAGTTATTGGGTTTGGATAAACAAATAGTTGAGAAAAATCGCTATTGGGTTTTACAAAAAGAGTTTTAATTTCTGTAAGTCCAAAATCAGTACCAACGTATATAATACCTTTGCCTTCATCTACGGCAATACTTTTTATATCATCATTTGGCAATGGTGAATTACTTGAATTATAGTTTGCTAATAATCGAGAACCATCAGAACTCATTAAAAAAACACCCTTGGTAGTTCCAAACCATTTTTGGTTAATAGGATCAACTGCTATACAATTAATTGTTTGCTGACGTATTGCAAAATATTGGTCGCTCCTAATGCTACTTGGATTTGATGGATCTGGAATTACATCAACACCAATACTTGTTCCAATTATCAATTCTCCAAATTGATCAATTGCAAGAGCATTAATATCTTTATCGCGCAAACCGTTACTAGTTGTGATTCTTCCCCAAATATCATCAGATTTGTTCTCTAATGAATTATTTTCGTTGAAGTAATATAAACCCTCAATACCAAGTCCAGTAACCACAAACCACTTTGTAAAAAATTGATCAACAACTAAATTTTCAGCAAGAACAATATCTGCATTTAGTGGTGAGCTCATTTGATAATGATTCCATTGACCATCTGACGTTAATACACTAAGAGGTTCTTTATTACCGCTCCAAAAATTTAATATCCAAGTATCACCTTTAGAATCTTCAACCACATCGTCAATTACAATAAATGTTGGATGATCTGTAATCCCAACTATTTCAGTATTCTCAGCATCAAATTGTTCAATAGTATCATCTTTTAATCTTGCAAATCCTCTGCCCCAATTACTAAAATAAACAGAGTTGTTAGAAGTAGAAACTTTATGAAAATCATTTATTTTGAATTCGGGAATATTCAATGTTGATAGTGTTTCCCAAAGTTTACCATCAAATTTGAAAACACCTTTACCTTTTCCATCCTTGCCAGAAGCCGACCACAAATTCCCTTGGGAATCGACATCTATATTGATTATTGCATTAGTCCCAGGACCGTTTGGAAAGAAAAACTGTGGATTTTGTAAATCAGACTTAATCAAACCTCTATTTGATCCTATGTAGAAATTTCCATTCTTAAATTCAAAATCATTAAATTTTATTGATCTGACGTTAGAAACAAATACTACTTCTTCAGAAGTATTATTATACTTATAAATAGTTCTTTCAAGAAGTGAATATAAGTGATCGTCTTTAATAAGAAGATCAAATACATCGCGTCCACTATATAGTAATGTTTGCCATACATTATCTGTCTGTTTTATTAACCCTTTATTAGTTGCTGCAAACAAATTGTTTTGAAACTCAATAATTGTATAAATTGTATCAGCATGAATTTGAGAAGTTAAACTAATATTATCCCAAGATTCTGGAGCTGATAAATTTTGAGTTGAACCTTTTTTTATTGCAATCCCTGAATTTGTTACAACATAAATTGTACTTCCCAAATACACATTTTGGACGGGTGTTTCAGCAACAAAATCACCAAATTTTAATACAGAATCATAGAAGGAAAGATTATTTGTGTTAATTAGAGAAAGTCCAAAATCAGTTGAAACAAATGCTGTATCACCACTTATTGTAATATCGTTTATGCTTTTTAAGTTTTTATTAGTTTTATTAATTTCAAGTATAGTTTTAATTTGATTTAATGATGGGTCATAAACATTAATATAACCTTCAATTGTGCCGATCCAAATTTTATTGTTATTATCAATGGAAATTGCAGTAATTGTTTGCCCGGAAAGACCCTCGGATTTGGTTAATTTTTGGTACGAACTGTCAGTTTCTAAAAATCTAAAAACTCCTCCATTTGTACCAGCCCAAATGTTATTATTGTCAATTACAATACTCTTAATATTCGTCATATTTGTATGATTTTGCCAACTACTAATATTTTGACCGTTGATTGAGATGAAAATTAAAAATAGAAAATAAAAGGTTTTTCTCATTCTAGTTCCTTAATAATATAATCTTTTGTTTTACAAATATATGTTTATTTAGTAAACATAAAAATCTATAAATTCATGACCATACTATTTATTTCTTAAAATAAATACAATTGAAATTGCGATATGATTGGCTACTTAGTGATACTATTTTTAATATTGTTTATAACAGAATCATTAACAAAGTAATTTCCTAAGTTTTGTTCATCATTTCTATTTCCTCCATGAAAATCAGAACCACCAGACTCTAAAAGGAAATATTCATTAACTATCCCTTTATAGTACTTTGATTTAGCAGGAGAGTGTGAAGGGTGAATAGTTTCGATTCCATCAATACCTAGTTTAATTAATTTAAGTAATATGTCTTCTTTCATTCTGCCAGGATGAGCGATAAAGGAAAGTCCGCCAACATTTTTAATAATCTTCAAAACATGTTCTGGAGGAAAATGCTCTTTCTTAACATTTGCCGGAGCATAATCACCTATATATTTTGAATAAGCTTGGTTAATATTCTTAATATGTCCAAAGTTGTACAAAGCTTTAGCTATGTGAGGACGACAAATGGGAGCATTTTTAGAGAATTGTTGAACTTGAGAAATACTAAGTTCAACTCCCAAATTGTTTAATCTTTTAATTATTTTTTCAGCTCTTTCAAGTCTATTTTTATTAAATAGTTTTATATAATTTAGTAACTCTTCATTTTTTCGATCAATAAAATACCCTAAAATATGTACTTCAATTCCATCAAAATCCACACTTAATTCAATTCCCGGAATTACTTCAATATCTAAATTCTCCGAATAATTTATAGCAATATCCAATCCAGAAATAGAATCATGATCTGTAATAGCAATTGTTGAGAGTTTTTTTTTCTTAGCCAAATCAATGAGCTCAGTTGGAGATAAATCACCATCCGAAAAGGTTGTATGTGCGTGTAAATCGGCTTTATATTGCATAAACAGTCATATTCATTTTTGTTTTTTTCGATGATAAACTTAGTCAAATTAAATATAAGATTCTTAAACTTTAACATGATATTGTTTGCAAAATGAATAAAAATAAATTATAACGATTTAGATATTTTCAAAATATTATTTTTAAGTGTAAAACAAATAGTCTTTTCACAATTGTAAATAATCAGTTTTAATGGTATTTTAAGAGTTAGATAATAATATTTATTTAATATAAAACAGGAGAGCAGTAAAAATGGCTATAAAAGTAGGTATAAACGGTTTTGGAAGAATAGGTAGACTTGTTTTTAGAAGATGTATTGAACTCGGCGGATTTGATTTTGTTGGGATTAATGATTTAACAGATGCAAAAACATTAGCTCATTTATTAAAATATGATTCTGTTCATGGTAAATTTAATGGGAAAATTAGAGTTCAAGGAAACAGTTTAATTGTTAATGGCGATAAAATTAAAATTACTGCTGAAAGAGATCCTAAAAATTTAAATTGGGGTGACCTTGATACAGATGTAGTAATTGAAGCTACTGGAGTTTTTAGAACAAAAGAACAATGTAACATGCATATTGAAAGTGGAGCGAAAAAAGTTATTTTAACTGTTCCTCCAAAAGGTGAAGTTGATGCTACAATTGTATTAGGTGTAAATGATAGCGAACTTAAAAAATCTCACAAAGTTGTATCCAATGCTTCATGTACAACAAACTGTCTTGCTCCGATGGTAAAAGTATTGAATGATACTTTTGGTGTTACTAAAGGATTAATGACAACAATTCACTCTTATACAAATGATCAAAGAATTTTAGATTTACCTCACTCTGATTTAAGAAGAGCTAGATCTGCTGCTGTCTCAATTATTCCAACTACTACTGGTGCAGCTGCTGCTGTTGGTAAAGTAATACCATCACTTAATGGTAAATTAGATGGAATGGCAATGCGTGTTCCTGTGCCAGATGGTTCTATAACAGATTTTGTTGTTACATTAAAAAAATCAACTACTGTTGAAGAAGTTAATGCAGCATTTAAAAAAGCCTCAAAAGGTAAAATGAAAGGAATATTAGAATATACTGAAGATCCAATTGTAAGCGCTGATATTGTTGGTAATTCACATTCTAATATTTTTGATGCTCTTTCAACAATAGTAATGGGTAATATGGTAAAAGTTGTTGGTTGGTATGATAACGAATATGGTTACTCATGTAGAGTTGTTGACTTAATGAAAAAAATGCAAAAAAAATAAGACATAAATTGTAAAGTAAATTATTAAAAAACGCAGTAATTAAGTTCGCTTAATTCTGCGTTTTTGTTATTTATAAATTATATACTATTGTTAAAATAGTTAGCTGAAATTCTTATTTTGTTATCTCGAACATGTCTTTTGTGAGAGATCTTGTTCTTAGAAACAGTGAAAGATTTCTCAATCGCTTAAAGACGAGCTCATTTCGAAATGACAGAATTTTTATATGCACTACATATTTAACAAAGTATTAATATTTTTCTTTGAGGAGAAAATGGAAAAATTATTTATTGAAGATCTAAAACTTAAAAGTAAAAAAATTTTAATAAGAGTGGATTTTAATGTTCCGCTAAATGAGGAATTACAAATTACAGATGATATTAGAATTGCGTCTGCTTTGCCAACAATCAAAAAAGTTATAACTGAAGGTGGTTCTGCAATTTTGATGAGTCATCTTGGTAGACCAAAAGGTGAAGTAAATCCAAAATTTAGTTTAAAACCAGCAGCAGTTAGGTTAAGTGAATTGCTTAATCAAGAAGTTAAATTTGCAAATGAATGTATTGGAGAATCTGTTAAAGAATTAGTTACTTCATTGCAAGATGGTGAAGTTTTACTTTTAGAAAATCTTAGATTCCATTCTGAAGAAACAAAAAATGATTCTGAGTTTGCTAAGCAATTGGCTGAGTTTGGTGATATTTATATCAATGATGCATTTGGTTCAGCACATAGAGCTCATGCTTCTACAGAAGGCGTAACAAAGTTCTTTGATGAATGTGCAGCTGGTTACTTAATGAAGAAGGAACTTGATTATTTGGGAAGTGCTATTGCGATTCCGAAAAGACCATTTACTGCAATTTTAGGAGGAGCAAAAATTTCAGGTAAAATTGATGTAATTCAGGAGCTTATGAATAAAGTTGATAATTTAATTATTGGCGGTGGAATGGCTTATACTTTCTTAAAAGCTTTAGGTTATGAAATTGGTACATCTTTACTTGAAGAAGAAAAAATTGGTTTGGCAAAAGAAATTTTGATTGAAGCAGAAAAAAATAAGTTAAGTTTCTTATTACCTGATGATATTAACATAGTAAGTGAATTCAGTAATGATGCACAATCTGAAATTGTAGATATTGATTCAATTCCTAAAGAAAAAATGGGTCTTGATATTGGATCTGAAACTATTGAGAAATTCAAAGAAGTAATTGAAAACAGTAAAACCATTGTTTGGAATGGACCAATGGGAGTTTTTGAATTTGAAAACTTTGCAAAAGGAACTAATGCTATAGCTGATGCTCTAGTTAAAGCAACAGAAAATGGAGCAACTTCAATTGTTGGTGGTGGAGATTCCGCTGCTGCAATTAAACAAGCTGGATTAGAAACAAAAGTATCTCACGTATCAACAGGTGGTGGTGCTTCCTTAGAATTTCTTGAAGGAAAAGTATTGCCAGGTGTTGCAGCTTTAAGTGATAAATAAATTTTGAAACTATTCGATTGTTGAGTAGTCTAATTTATTAAATAACTGAATTTGCTTCTAAAAAATTAACCATCTCTGATAATCTATTACCTGAGATGGTTTTTATTTCAAATAAATTTTGTAAATTCAAGTTTATATTATAGTATTGAACGATTTGTAAAGGAAATTTAATGGCATATAATGAATACAGACCAAGAGGATTTGGTGGATTTAGTTTTTTCCCTCCGGTAATTAAAAATTTATTAATTATAAATGGAATAGTTTTTTTTATAACAATTATTGCAGATAATATAATGTTAGATGGTAATACATTGGGTAATACTATTACAGAATATTTTGCACTTATTCCTCTTAGTAACCCGTATGCTTCATTCTATCCATGGCAACTAATAACATATCAATTTATGCATGGAGGTCTTATGCATATAGGAATGAACATGTTCATTTTATGGATGTTTGGGATGGAAATTGAGAACATTATGGGTTCGCGTAAATTTTTGATTTTTTATCTACTTGCAGGAATTGGTGGAGGTTTACTCCAACTTTTTGTTGGAAGTGGATCTGCCCCAATAATAGGTGCATCCGGAGCAGTTTACGGTGTTATGGTTGCTTTTGCAATGTTTTTCCCAAATAGATTAATATACGTTTACATGCTCATTCCCGTTAAGGCAAAATATTTGATTGTGTTTTTTATGGTAATCGAATTTATGTCAGTTGGTAATGGTGATTTTACTGCTCATCTTGCACATTTAGGTGGAGCAATTGTTGGGTTCTTATTTATTACTTATGACAAAACTCATAATTTTAATTTTGATAGGTTATTTGATCTATTCAAAAGTGATAGCAGCCAAACAAGCAATCCTACTTTTTCAAAAAAGAAAAGTGGATTTAGTTTTGGTAAAAAAAATGTTCAAGAAGCTGAATTTTATGATATAAATTCTAAAACTTCTACAAATCCAAATGTTGATCAAAAGTCAATAGACGAAATTTTAGATAAAATAAGTGAGTCAGGCTATAAAAATTTAACAGAAACTGAAAAGAAAATTCTTTTTGATGCAAGTAAGAAAGGTTGATATTTTAATTTAAAACAAAATACTTGGGGATTTGATTTTTTGTTATTGCGAAAAATTAAATAATGTTTTTAATGAAAAATATAAATAATAAAAATAGATTATTGTTAAAACGTTTGTATTTAATATTGTTTTTAATTTCAATATTTGTTGTTACAAATTGTCAGGAAAATAATTTAATTGAAAAAGAAACTTTAGCTAAAGCTTATGTAGATATATTAGTAGTTGAAGAATATTATCAAAATATTGATTCTTTAAAAATTGAAAAAGAAAAAGTTTTCCAAAAATATTCTATCAATCAAGAAAATTATGACTTAGAAATTAAATCATTTTCATCTAATCAAGAAAGTTGGGATGAGTTTTTTAAGTTGGCAAATACTTATTTGGATACCTTAAAAGCTAATATAAAAGTTCCAAACTCAAAGATTAAGAAACTTTAAGATGTTTGGGAGAATAGATTGCTTGCAATCTGTTTTATTATTTAGCAGATTGCAAAAGCAATCTACGTTACAAACTCAAAACTCTATTGGGATGATAAAGAAGCTTTAACAATTCTTATTTTTGCATACGTTATACTATTGGGCAGAGTTTTTTTTATCTCTTTTAATTCATCATATCCATTTCTAATTTCATCTGCAATTAATTCAAATTCGCTTTTATCAATAAGTGAACTAATATTTAATTTAGGATAATAACTTATAATTGTTTCAATTTGAATTGATATTATTGACTCATGAAGTTTTAATAAATTAACGATTTCAACCAGAGAATAACCTTTCTCAATCAGTAAATAAGTTTGCGAAATATGTTTTGGTAATTCGTTTTTATGTTGATTAACCTTTGATTTGTTTTTATGCTCTTTTATAAGTTCAAGAAAGTCTTCGCCAACCTTATTATACATCCTTTGAGTAAATCCAGAGACACTCATAATCTCTGATGGTAATGTTGGCTGATCCTTTGAGAGGTTTTTTAATATGTCATTGGGACAAATGATTTCTGGGTTTTGATTAAATTTTTTAGCAAATCTTTTTCTCTCTTCTCTTAAATTGTTATATAATTCCAAGCTGTTTTCATAATCAAATGATCGTTCATTTATATCATTTTTTTTAGTTGGTTCTAATTCTAAATTATACTCTTTGTTAAGATGTAAATTACCTTGGAAATTCTTAATTACATTTTGTTGAACTAAAATTTCAAAATATTTTTCAATCTCGTCATTTTTGTAATGCGTACAACTTCCGTAAGTTGTTATTGACTTAGCAATTATCGACTTAGATTTGCCAGACAAAATTCCGAGCATTCTTGAGGTACTTAATCCACCTTTATATTCTTGCAAAGTTCTTACGATAATTTCAGAAATATAATTTTTGTCTTCAGTTATTGTAGTTCCAGAATTACAATTATCACATTTACCACACTTATAATTGTTTTCATTTTCTCCAAAATAATTTAATATAAATTTAAATCGACACTCACTTGTGAATACATAATCTTCAACTAAAGATAATTTTCTTAAAGAGTTCTCTAACTGCTCATTTATTTTTTTATTATCAAAAATGAGTCTTTCTCTTTTAATGCGTTCTGTTAAAAATTTAAACTTAATATTGAATGATAGTTGATTATACTCAATGATACCAAGCTTAAACAATTGTCTTAGCTGATTGTCAATGTTTGATGTTGAGGAATTATAATGATTTTGAATTACTGAAAAATCAATAGTTGTTTGTTTAGCAAATATTTTGCCCCCGTAAATTTTAACTAAAATTAGCAAGAATTCTTTTAGAGAAGAATTGCTAAGCTTTTTAATATGTCCTTTAAGTTTCTCTTTTGTAAAATAAAATTTAACAGTTCTCTTATTCATTGAAGGAGGAGATTGCTGAATATATCCGCCACTTTCCAAAATATTCAAAGATGAAATTAAAATATTTTTTGAGATGGAATTTTTTCTTAATAAGTCTTCAATATTGCTGTCAATTTCAAATTGAATTTCTGGTTTATGGTTAAGTGCAATTTTATGGTAATTACAAATCGCATCGTAACAAAGTTTTACCTGTTCAAAATTTGGGTGATTATTTCTAATTAAATATTCTTGAAACCCAATATCTTTCTTGGAATAAAAAAGAACAACTTTAGCATTCTTTCCATCTCTTCCGGCTCTACCAAATTCTTGATAAAGATTTTCAACTGAGCCTGGAATGTTATAATGAATAACTAATCGAACGTCTGGTTTGTCAATTCCCATTCCAAATGCGTTAGTAGCTACTATAACATTAATATTATTATTGATGAAATCATTTTGAATTATTGTTCTTAATCCAGTTGATTGTCCCGCGTGGTAATATTCAGCATTAATGTTTTTTAGTTTTAGAAATTCGGTAAGTTGTTCTGCATTTTTACGAGTAGAGGTATATATAATTGACGATTGTTTTTTATTAACTAATTCTAAAACTTTCTCTTTTTTGTTTTTACTTGTGCTAACTATTAACTCCAAGTTTTCTCTTTTAAATCCTAAAGAAAAAATGGACGGCTTAACTAGATTTAATTGTTTTATTATATCATTCTTAACTTCTGGAGTTGCAGTTGCTGTAAATGCTGATATATTCTCGATTCCCAAGCTATCAGCAAACATTTTTATATTTCTATAACTTGGTCTAAAATTATGTCCCCATTGACTTATACAATGAGCCTCATCAATGAACAAATATGTCGGGTTAGTTTGTTTAATTTGTTCAACAAAAAATGGATTGTCAAGTTTCTCCGGAGCAACAAAAAGCATTTTTATTTTGCCATCATTTAATTGTGATAGAACTTTTCTTGTCTCTTGGGAGTCTAAAGAACTGTTAATATAAGCTGCACGCACATTATCTTTGTTTAATGATTCAACCTGATCTTGCATCAAAGAAATTAAAGGCGAAATTATTATTGAGTAAGTTTCACAAAGCAAAGAGGGAAGTTGATAACATAAAGATTTACCTGCACCGGTTGGCATAATTGCCAAAACGTTTTTCGAATCAACAATATCTTGAATTATTTCTTTTTGTCCTTGGCGGAAATTATCAAGATTAAAATATTTTTTTAGTGCAGATTTTAACATATACTTTTTATTTAATTTCGGAATCAAATAGAATAATTTTATCTTTGCAAATAACAATAAGATATTATTTAGTCATTGCGAGGATTTTTTTTGTGACGAAGCAACCTTTCAAAGTTAGCGTATTGAATTAAAAGATTGCCACAAATTCTAAAAAACAGAAGTTTAGCAATGACATGAATTATTTTAAGATCTAATTCTAATTCTAATTATTACATTTTTGCATAATATTAATAGCGATCATCAATGAATTCAATAGAAGTTACAAATCTAACTAAAATATATAATACTCGAGTTTCAAATAATCAAAAGATTAAAGCCTTAGACGATTTGACTCTTAGCATTGAGAAAGGGATTATCTTTGGTTTACTTGGACCAAATGGAGCTGGCAAAACTACTCTTATTAAGATATTACTTGGTATTGTATTCCCAACAAGCGGAAGTGCAAAAGTTTTATCAAAAGATATAAGTGATTTTAAGGTAAGAAAAGAAATTGGATATTTACCTGAGAATCATAAGTTCCCAAATTATTTAACAGGAGAAGATGTAATAAAATATTATGCAGAGCTTAGTGGTTTTGAGGTTGACAAAAATAAAATTAATGAAGTTCTGCAAAAAGTTAATATGGCTCAATGGGGAAAAACAAAAATCAAAAAGTATTCAAAAGGTATGATGCAAAGATTGGGATTGGCTCAATCAATTGTTCATGATCCTGAAATTATATTTTTAGATGAACCGACTGATGGAGTTGATCCTATTGGACGAAAAGAGATTAGAGATATTTTAGTAGATCTAAAGAAAGAAGGAAAAACGATATTTATTAATAGTCATTTACTTTCTGAAGTAGAATTAGTCTCAGATAAAGTAGCAATGTTGAATAATGGTAAGTTAATAAAAATTGGATCAGTGGAAGAACTTACGACTAGCAAAGAATTATATGAAATTAAAATTGGCGAAACACTTCCCAAATTATTATTAGATGATTTAAAAAATAAATTTACTTTTGAATTAAATGAAAATATTATTCAATTAGAATTAAATGATTCGACAGATGTTAATTCTTTCTTGGATGATTTAAGAAAAGCCAATGTTACAATCCAAAGTTTTAATCAAAAGAAAAACTCATTAGAAGATACTTTTATAAAGTCAATGAAAGAAGAAAGCTAGACCATTATAATCTAGGAGTGTGTTATGGTAAATCTTAAAGAAAATAATAAATGGTTTGAGGTTATACTTAAAATCTCTGCTTTCTTAGTTCCAATGTATTTTATTTTTTATCCAGACTTAAATGAAAATCCGGATAGCCCAAGAACAGCTTCACTTTGGAAGTACACATTAGCTGGTTTTGTAGGTTATGTAATTTTAACACTCATTTATTTTACTTAAAAATTGGTTGGTATGAATAATATTTTAACAATTTCAAATTTTACAATTCGCGAAGCATTGTCAAGAAAAATTATTGTAACATTTTTTGCTATTTCTACATTTGTAATTTTAATCTTTGCTGGCTTATTTGCTTTCGTATCGTTTGAAGATTTAATCCAAGTTAGTACTGCAAATGATCCAATGATGAGTATTGCATCTGAATTAGTACAAGGACTAAAGTTATTTGTTGTAGCTCCTTTATTTGGTGGTGGTTTATTCTTATCAATATTTTCGGCTGCAAGTTTCATCCCAAATATGTTAGAAAAAGGAAGTATTGATCTTTTACTCTCGAAACCAATATCTAGATCACAAGTAATTTTAGGTAAGTTCTTAGGTGGAACAATAATTGTTTTTGTAAATATTGCATATTTAATAATTTCAATTTGGTTGCTTATTGGAATAAAATTTGGGATTTGGGAACCATCTTTCTTATTGAGCATATTAACCATTACATTCACATTTGCTGTTCTATATTCTTTAATAATTTTAATTGGAATTTTAACTCAAAGCTCAGTTTTAGCAATGATGATATCATATTTGATATTTTTTATTTTATCTCCAATTCTAAATGCTCGTGATACCATTTCAACATTTATTGATAATACAGTTATTGAAACAATTCTAGACATTCTTTATTCTATAACTCCTAAAACATCTGAACTTGGCTCAATTACAACAAATATTTCTCAAGGTGGAAGTATTGACTCATATGAACCAATTTGGACATCTCTTCTTTTCACAATAGTTATTTTATATCTAAGTATTTCTATTTTTAGAAAAAAAGATTACTAATCTTCTAATAATTCATCTATTAAATATTTATTTTTAAGAAACGAATATTATCTAATAAGTGATAAGAATAATTAAGAAATATTTAAATTATAAATTAAACCCTAAAGAAAATAAATGAGTGACGAAAAATTAAAATTAGAAGATTTATTAAATGATGCTAAACAACCTATAATTCATGATGCAATTGAATATGTTGCAATTATTGGAGCTGGTGTAATGGGACAAGGTATTGCCCAAACAGTAGCAGCTGCCGGGATTGATGTAATAATAATTGAGAAAGATGAAGAGCAACTTGAAAAAGCAAAAGAAAGTATGAAGTCAGCAATGATGTATGAAATTGATCGTTGGGCAATGACTGAAAGCGAAATGAAATCTATTTTAAGTAGAATAAATTGGAATTTAGATTTAAATGAAGTAAGTGAATGTGATTTAATAATTGAGTCAGTTGCTGAGAATTTTCATTTGAAAAGATTAATTTTTAACCGATTAGATGAAATTGCTCGTCCTGAAACTATTTTTGTTTCAAACACATCTACACTAAGTTTAACAACTCTTGCAGAGGTTACAAGAAGAGCTGATAAAATTATTGGAATGCATTTCCTAAATCCAGTTCCAAAAGTTCCACTTGTTGAATTGGTAAAGGGAATGGATACTTCAGATGAGACTGTTGCAATAATAAAAAGCTTTGCGTCAACTATTGGCAAAACTGCAATTGAAGTTTATGAATACCCTGGTTTTGTTACTACACGTGCAATAATACCATTGTTAAATGAAGCAATGCATATCTTATTGGAAGGGATTGCTTCAGCAAAAGACATTGATACTGCAATGAAGTTAGGATTTAATTTTCAAATGGGTCCTCTTGAATTAGCTGACTCAATGGGGTTAGATGAAGTTTTAACATGGATGGAACAACTTTATAAAACTCTTGGGGAACCAAGATATAGACCTTGTCCATTACTTAGAAAATTAGTTAGAGAAAGAAAACTTGGCAAAAAATCTAAAGTTGGATTTTTTAGATATAATAATGATGGAAAAATAATTGAATAAATAATTGAACTTCTGAATTCTTTTTCAAATGTTATTCTGAACGAAGTTAGGAATCTTAAACCAACTCAATTTCGAGAAATTTTACTTCACACAATATGACATATTTTAATTTTTCAGAAGTCTGTAACAAAAGGATATAGAAATAAAATGAAAATTTTAGTACTAAATTGTGGAAGTTCTTCTATCAAATATCAAATGATAGAGACAAAAACAGAATCAACACTTGCAAAAGGGCTTATAGAAAGAATCGGGATGAGTAGTGCTGTACTTACTCATCAGCCTGAAGGTAAAGAAAAGATACAAATAGTTGGTGAAATTTTAGATCATGAAATTGCTCTTGAATATGTAATTGCAGTTTTACTTAGTAAAAATCATGGTGTAATTGATGACAAAGGTGAAATTGAAGCTGTTGGACATAGAGTTGTTCATGGTGGCGAAACATTCTCTGGTTCAGTATTGATTACCGAACAAGTATTAAAAGCATTAAGAGACAATATTGAATTAGCTCCGCTTCATAATCCTCCTAACTTAAAAGGAATTAAAGCTGCAATGGAGCATCTTCCAAATGTTCCACAAGTTGGAGTTTTTGATACAGCGTTTCATTCAAGCATGCCGCCACATGCTTATCTTTATGGAATTCCTTTTAAACTTTATAAAAGATATAAAATTAGACGTTATGGGTTTCATGGAACTTCACATAGATTTGTTTCAAAAAGAGCATCTATTGTTTTAGGAAAACCTTATGATGAATTGAAAATAATTACTGCACATCTTGGTAATGGTGGAAGTATGGCTGCAATTAAATATGGTAAATCTATTGATACTTCAATGGGTTTTACTCCACTTGAAGGTTTGTTAATGGGAACAAGATGCGGTGATTTGGATCCATCAATAGTAACTTATGTAATGGGGAAAGAAGGATTATCTATTTCTGAAACTAATGCATTACTTAATAAACATGGTGGTTTGGTCGGTATTAGTGGTGAAAGTAGTGATATGCGAGAAATATTGCAAGCAGTTGATGAAGGAGATAAAAAATCAACTTATGCCTTAGATGTTTATACATATAGAATTAAAAAATATATTGGCTCATATGCTGCTGCAATGGGTGGCGTTGATGCAGTTGTTTTCACTGGAGGTGTTGGTGAAAATTCTGATAGAATTAGAAAAGATGTTTGTTCCGAATTAGAATTTTTGGGAATTGAAATTGACGATGAAGCAAATAAAGCTCCTAAAGGTGAAGCTTTTATTTCTACTAATGATTCCAAAACTAAGGTTTTAAGAATTCCAACAAATGAAGAACTTGTTATTGCAATGGATACAGAAATGATTGTGCTAAAGTAATGGAACTAAATCTAAAAAACAAAAATGTTCTCATAACAGCTGCCAGTAGTGGAATTGGAAGAGCTATTGCTGAAATGTTTCTTGATGAAGGATGTAATGTAGCAATTTGTTCAAGTAACCAAGAGAAGTTAGAAAAGACTTCTTCAGAGATTGGAAAGAAGAATAATGGAAATATTATTTTTACAAAATGTGATATAAATAATTTAGAAGAAATAGAATCAACTGTTGATTTTGTTGAAAGTAAATTTGGACATATTAATATACTGGTCAACAATTGTGGCGGACCAACTCCAGGATATTTTGATGATCTAAATGATAATGATTGGGTAAATGCTTTTGATCAAGTTTTAATGAGTGCAGTCAGATTCAGTAGATTAGTTCTTCCAAAGATGAAGAAAAATAAATGGGGAAGAATTATAAATATTACATCAATATCAGTTAAGCAACCAGTTGACAATTTACTTCTCTCAAATTCCTTAAGAAGTGCAGTCACGGCTTTTGCAAAATCATTATCAAATCAAATTGGTGAAGATAATATTACTGTTAATAATGTTGCTCCTGGTTTAACTTTAACCGGTAGATTAGATGAATTAGCAGAACTTAGAGCAAAAGAAGGCGAAATTACTAAAGAACAAATGTTAGAGAAAATGGCGAATGATGTTCCGCTAAAAAGATTGGCTTCACCTGAAGAAATAGCTTCTTCGGTAATTTATTTGTCATCAGAAATAGCTGGCTACATAAATGGTCAGACTATTGTAGTTGATGGTGGTTATAATAAATCCACGTATTAAAAATATTAAAATTATTATTTTGTCATGCCGAGCGGAGTCGAAGTATCTCAATAATATTACTTGACAAATACATATAAACTGTACATATTGATACGTATGAAAACTACACTTAATATAGAAGACGAACTATTAAGCAAAGCAGCTTTTTTAACTGGTGTTAGTGAAAAAACATCACTTGTAAGAATGGGTCTTAAAGCATTAATTGCACGAGAGAGTGCTAAAAGATTAGCTTTGCTAGGTGGCTCTGACGAACGAGCTGTAAAAGTTCGTAGAAGAAAATCAAAAGTTTAAAATGATTCTTGTTGATACATCTATATGGATAGATCATTTTAGAAAAACTGACAAAAATTTGCAAAACTTACTGTTAGATGAAAAAGTTAGTACTCATAAACTAATAGTTGGAGAACTTGCTTGCGGTAATCTTTCTAATAGAAAAGAAATATTAGGACTTTTGAATTTACTACCACAAACTAAAGTTATTAGTGATGATGAAGTATTGCAGTTTATTGAATTGAATAAATTGTATGGAACGGGTTTGGGATTCATTGATGTACATCTACTTGCTTCAGCTTTAATTAGTGATGTTGAGTTATGGACAAACGATAAAAGATTAGAACAAGCTGCTACTAAGTTACATTGCTCTTACAAGCTAAAATAATCAGATTCATAAATTTCTAGTATTTATAAAGGCTAAAACGAGATTATGAGTAAGATTAAGAAAAATTAAAATTATTTCTCCATAAATAGGGGACACAAAAAATGATTAAAGAAATTGACTTATCCATTCCTCCTAACTTTATTAAGAATTATGAATTCATTAAAAAGCAGGCAGCTAAAAAGCTTAAACTAAATTTTAATGAAATAAACTCAGTAGTAATATTAAAAAAATCGATTGACTCTAGAAAAAAGCCAATCTTTAGGTTAAGAATAAATGTCTTTATAAATGAATCTCCATCTCAAAAAGAATTTGATTTCAACTTCAAACCTGTTAACTCAAAAAAGAAAGTTGTTATTGTTGGTAGTGGTCCAGCAGGATTATTTGCTGCTTTACGAGCGATTGAGTTAGGCATTAAACCAATCCTTCTTGAACGTGGTAAGAATGTTAGGGACAGACGTTTCGATCTAAAAGAAATTATGCAAGAAGGTAATGTCAATTCTGATTCTAATTATTGTTTTGGGGAAGGTGGAGCAGGAACATATAGTGATGGAAAACTTTACACACGCTCAAACAAAAGAGGGAATGTGAAAAGAATTCTTGACATACTTATTTATCATGGAGCAAATGAAGAAATAAAAATTGATGCTCATCCACACATTGGCTCAAATAAACTTCCTAAAATTATTCAGGCAATTAGAGAAACTATTTTAAAATGTAATGGTGAAATTCATTTTGGGAAAAAGGTAACAGATTTTATTATAAACAATAATAAGATTTCCGGAGTTGTAGTTAATGATAATGATGAAATTATTGGCGATGCGGTAATATTAGCAACCGGGCATTCCGCAAGAGATATTTACGATATTTTTAAGAATAGGGACTTAGCAATTGAGGCTAAACAGTTTGCAATGGGTGTCAGGATTGAACATCCCCAAGCTTTGATCGATTCAATACAATATAAATCAAAAGTTAGACATGAGAATCTACCAGCATCTAGTTATAATCTAAATTGCCAGGTTGATGATAAAGGCGTTTACTCATTTTGTATGTGTCCTGGTGGAATGATTATTCCTGCTTCAACAGATACAGATGAACTTGTGCTAAATGGAATGTCAGTCTCCAAAAGAGATTCTGCGTTTGCAAATTCTGGATTGGTAGTTGAAGTTAATCAAAATGATTGGAAACATTTAAAAGATCATGGCAAATTTGCAGGACTAATGTTTCAAAAAGAAATGGAGAAATTGGCTTTTGATTCTGGTGGTGGAAAACTAATTGCTCCCGCACAAAGAATTACTGATTTTGTTTATAAAAGAAGTTCTAAAACTTTACCCGATAGTTCATACGTCCCTGGAACTATTTCAGCTCCGTTACATGAATTATTACCAAAAGACATCTCCAGAAGATTAAGAAAATCATTGCAGATATTTAACAAAAGAATGAAAGGTTATTTATCTGATGAGGCTCAAATTTTGGCAATTGAATCCAGAACAAGTTCTCCATTAAGAATTCCTAGAGATAAAGAAACACTAATGCATGTTCAGATAGAAGGACTTTTCCCGTCTGGCGAAGGTGCCGGTTACGCCGGCGGAATTGTTTCTGCAGCAATTGATGGCGAAAGATGTGCGGAACAAGTAAGGAAATTATTATTAAACTAATAATCGACAACTAATATTATGTTAATTGCTGAGATAAGATTATTTACTAATTATAGCTTTATAAAAGGTTAGGTTATCTCAACTTCATATATCTCCTTTGGATAAAACATCTTCCGAGAAATAAATATCCTATTGGGTTTTAATATGTTTGAAGCCGACGGAAATTAATTGAGAAAAAAATATCATTTCGGTTTGGCAACGTTTTTTATTGACAAGACCGGAATCTCCAACAATAGAAAGAGATTCCGGTCTTGCAAAGAACGCAAACCGGAATGACAACAAACTCAAGTCTGAGATATTAAATATCGTTTTATTAAAGTCAGTTTAATAGATATTTACATAACTAATTATTCGTAATGATATCTTTTAACTTATCTACATCCAAAAATTTCCAATATATATTTTAATAAAGAGATGTTTAGAATCAAGTCATATTATAAATAAATTTATATCTATTTTAGCAGCCAATATTAATCTTTATTAAGAAAAATAAAAAATAAATTTGAAAGTCTGTATTGCTGAAAAACCTAGCGTTGCAAAAGAAATAGCAAATATTCTTGGAGCCAATTCCCGAAAAGATGGATTTTACGAAGGAAATGGTTACCAAGTTACTTGGACTTTTGGACACTTCTGCTCACTTAATACTCCTGATGATTATCATCAAAGTTGGAAAAAATGGTCACTCCAAAACCTGCCTATGCTTCCGGCAAAATTTGATACAAAGATTATAAATGACAAGGGGGTAAAAAAACAGTTCAATATTATTAAAAAATTATTTGATAAAGCCGAACTTGTTATCAATTGTGGTGATGCTGGACAGGAAGGTGAGTTAATTCAGCGTTGGGTAATTAAACATGCTGGTTATAAAGGAGAGATTAAACGTTTGTGGATTTCATCTTTAACGGAAGAAGCTATTAAGAATGGATTCAAAAAACTTGAAGAATCAAATAAATATGATAATCTATATTATGCAGGAAGTTCAAGAGCAATAGGGGATTGGCTTCTTGGTATGAATGCAACACGTCTTTATACTCTTAAATATGGTGGTTATAAACAAGTTCTTTCAATTGGGAGAGTTCAAACTCCAACATTGGCAATGCTTGTGAAAAGATTTAAGGAGATAGATAAATTCAAGCCTACGCCTTATTGGGAATTACAAACACTCTATAAAGATGCTACTTTTAATTGTGAGGAAGGACGTTTTGAAAAGAAAGAGGACGGTGAGAACTTACTTGAGCAGGTAAAAGATAAACCGATTACTATTCTTTCTATAACTAAGAAAAAAGGGAAGGAACAATCACCAAGATTATTTGATTTAACCGGATTGCAGGTACATTGTAACAAAAAGTTTGGTTATACTGCTGATAAAACTCTGAAAACAATTCAAAAACTTTATGATACAAAACTTGTCACCTATCCTAGAGTAGACACAACTTATTTACCTGAAGATATGTTTCCCAAAATACCAGAAACAATAAAAAATCTTCAAGGATATGAAAAATTTACAAAACTACTTTTAGATAATGATATAAAAAAAACTAAAAAAATATTTGATAATAAAAAAATAACTGATCATCATGCAATTATTCCAACTGGAGTTGTACCAAGAAATTTATCAAAAGATGAAACTAAGGTTTATGATTCAATAACAAGACAATTTTTAGCGGCTTTTTATCCTGACTGCCAAGTTGCAAATACCAATGTTCGAGCAGAAGTTGAAGGAGTGAAATTTAAGGCTAAGGGAAAGGAAATATTAGATGTTGGTTGGAGAGTTTTGTTTCCTAGGACTAAAAAGACAAAGGATGACAACGAAGATAGTGAAGTGAAGGATGACAAAATATTACCAACATTTGAGAAAGGTGAATCTGGTAAACATGAACCATCATTTTTAGAAAAACAAACTAAAGCACCAAATAACTATACTGAAGCCTCATTGCTTAGAGGAATGGAATCAGCTGGTAAGAATGTTGATGATGAAGAATTACGTGATTTGATGAAAGCTAATGGTATTGGAAGACCTTCAACACGAGCGGCGATAATTGAAACATTATTTAGAAGAAACTATATAAAAAGAAATAAAAAGCAGATATTGGCTACTGATACTGGAATTCAACTTATTAATACTATTGAAAATGAATTACTGAAATCAGCGGAGTTAACTGGGCAATGGGAAAAAAAAATACGTGATATTGAACTTGGGGAATATAGCGCTGGTAAGTTTATTAAAGAGATGAAAGTTATGGTTGAGCAGTTGGTTCATGAAGTAAAAGCTGCCAAAGCAAAACCAAAAATATCAGCAATCAAAGAAAGGAAAAATTATAAATCAAAGAAAGAAAGCTCAGATAATAAAATTGTAAATTCTGATTGTCCTAAATGTAAAGAGGGGAAATTACTTAAAGGGCGAACAGCTTATGGATGTAGCCGATGGAAAGAGAATTGTAAATTCCGTTTACCTTTTGAATATATGGACAAAAAGATTTCTGAAAAGCAGCTTTCGCGATTATTAAAAAAAGGTTCAACAGTTCTTCTTAAAGGATTTAACCAAGATGATAAAAAAATAAACGGGATTCTTTCCTTTGATAAAAACTTTGAAATAAAATTTAATGCAAAAGAAGAAGTTATTAAGAAAGGAAAAAACGATGATTTTATATGTCCCAAATGTAAAAAGGGAAGAGTAATAAAGGGTAAATCTGCTTTTGGATGTAGCGAATGGAAAAGCGGATGTGACTTTAGAACTGCGTTTGACTCACCACTAGGTTTGAAAATAATCAATAAATGATATAAAAATTAAAATTTTCTGCATTCTTCAAACCGTCTATTAAATTTAATTACGCAAAAATAAATTATTTAATTAAAACTTTGGCTATTGCTTCATCAGCAAGTGGGGACATAACTTCATAACCGGCTTTATTTGGATGGACGCCATCATAAGTCAATTCATTTTTTAATCCATTTTTATCATCAACCATTGAAGTGAAATAATCTAAATATATAATCCCATTTTTGTTAGCATAATTTTTAATCAACTCATTTAATGCTGGAATCTTTTCTGCGGGATCAAGTCCTGGACTCCATGGATAATCATAAGCTGGTACAACAGAAGAAAGAATAACCTTTATATCATTTATTCTTGCTAAATCAGTCATAGAAATAATATTATTCATAATCATTTCAAGTGTAGATGGGCCAGTGTTCCCAGCTATATCATTAGTTCCCGCTAATATTACAACAATTTTAGGTTTAAGATTAATTACATCTTGTCTAAACCTTAATAACATTTGAGGAGTAGTTTGCCCACCAATACCACGATTGATATAAGGTCGATCTGAGAAAAAATCGGGAAGATATTCTTGCCAACCTTCAGTAATTGAGTTTCCTAAAAATACAATTCTATTCTCACCTTGTGTTGGTAAACCAAGCGAGTCATTTTCAATTTGGAAACGTTCTAAATTTGCCCAATCTTGTGCGTTTGAATTTTCTGCCATAATAATTAACAATGATAATAATTGTAAGATTAGTTTTATTATTTTCATGTTTTGAATATAGCAATTTAGAAAATTGGAAGCGAGATTTGATTGTTTTTTCACAAATGTTGATTGTTGAAACAATTATTTTGTGAAAATTGTTATTTCGAAATGAGCTTGTTTTTAAGCGATTGAGAAATCTTTTAGGTATAAGATCTCTCATCCGTCAACAATAAACTGGACAGGTAACAATCATGTTCGAGATGACAACATTTTTATAATCAGAAAACCGTATTGTGCTTATTAAAATATTTTAATAATGTCAAGATTGGAAAGACTATGCAAAGATTTTTTCCAGTTTATTTTGGTAAACTATCTCTATATTTGCATCAAATGAAGAGACATTTAAGAAAGATTACCTTTGCAACTATAATATTCTTAAGCATTCCGCTTTTAAGTCAAAATAATTTAATCGATTCAAAAAGCTTTATATATCCAAATAAACTAGAATTTGGGAAAGTAAAAAGTTTGTTTAGTGTAACTCTCGCAAAACTCCCTGAAGACGCAGTTGAAGAAGTAAGTTCAAACATTCTTGCCCCATTATTTAACTATGATATTTTGTATGGATTACCAATGGGATTTTCTGGTCATGGTAACTTTACAACAAATTGGGTTACATTTCATTTTGCACTAGGACCAAAATGGAATTATAGATATAAAAAATTTTCAGTTTCAATTGGTTACGATGTTGCTTATGTATATGGAAGATTATTTAATTTTGGGTTTGATAGTGAAATTAAAGGATGGTTAAACAATCCCAATCTAACTTTTGGAATTGCATTCAATAAGTTTACAGTTTCCTTTAAAGTTGACGCAACATTAACTACAAGTTTGTCTCAATTTAATGATGATGTGGAAATTACAACAGATAAAAATAAATTATCTGGCATAGCATTCGGTGCAATTATTGAGCAACCATTATGGAAAGATAATATTATCAGTCTTTCGTTCAATGGCAATTATACCCGTCTTTATTATCCCGCATGGGCTGTGTTTCCTACATGGGATCGATTTAATTTTATTCCGGAAATATTAATAGGCATTGTATTTTGATTAAAAACAAATTACTCATATCATTTTTGATCCTAATTATTTTTGCTTGCGATTTTGAAGTAGATATTGTTGATCCTCAATTTAGTGATGAAAGTATTTTAATTGGTACGAGTGAAATACCTAAAGAAACTAAATCAGAAATTGAAGGAGTTTACAGTGTAATTTCAGCAGATAAAAAATTTGGTGATGAACTTGTTCTAAAGTGGAATAATGGGAAGCTGTCTGTTTTCGGTTCAAAACTAGGTGTTTACTTTATATTAGATGGTGGCATAAAAGATTCAACACTTTTCTTTGAAGGAATTTGGCGATACGCACTTAATACTGAAACTGGTTTAATCAGAATTCAAAGTACAATAACTAGTAATTCTATAAAATTAAATGGTTTATATGGTGATGAAAATGATTCTCCTGATACTGAACTTGAACTTACTTTTGAAAGACCATTTTCGGAGCATGTTTTAGAAAATGATTATTTTATTATTGCTCATAGAGGTGGCGGTAGAAATTCTGATTATGTGGGAGCATCTGAAAACTCATTAGAAATTTTACCTTTTGCAGAATTATTTGGAGCAAATGGAGTTGAGATTGACATCAAACTTAGCAAAGATAATATTCCATTTTTATATCATGATGAAACAATTAATTTAAGAGTTACAAGCGATAGCCCAATTTGGGGAGACATTGAAGATTTCACTTTTAAGCAACTTAGTGAATTTGTGATACTTAAAAATGGAGAACGAATTCCAACATTAGAGGAAACATTAAATTTTATTTTGGATGAGACCGAACTTAAATTTGTTTGGTTAGATATGAAGTCGGAAAAGAATACAATGCCCGCTGTAATAAGCATTCAGCAAGAAATATTAAATAAAGCTAATGATTTGGGAAGAGATTTAGAAATTTTTATTGGTTTACCATCAGAAGAAAAGCGTGACATATTTTTAGAACAAAACGATTTTGAGAATATTACTTCATTGTGTGAACTCAGTATTGAGGATACAAGAAAAACTAATTCAAAAATTTGGGCTCCAAGATGGACATTAGGAACTCAATCAAATTTAGTAGACATTATACATAGTGAAGATAGGAGAGCGTTTACGTGGACTTTAGACCAAGCTGACGCAATTTCTGAGTTTATAAATGTAAGTAAGTTTGATGGTATTTTAACCAATTATCCAACAATAGTATCATATTATTATTATGCTCAATAAATTGAAAAAAACGTTTTTACTAATAATCGTTCCAATCATTTTTCTATTCAATTCTGAATGTCGTGGACAAGTAAATGAACCGCTTTATAATGTGTGTTTGGAACTTGGTTCTGGGTTAACACGTTATGTAACTTCAATAACTCGTTTAGGTGTGAACAAGTATTCGTTTAATGCGACTGCTAGAATTATGTGGCAACCGGAGCATTTACTAAGTGTTGGATTTGAAACCGGCTATATGCCACTATATTCAATTCAAGTTGATGATTATCAATCAGCTTTTGGTACCGCAGAAGTAGATCTTTCTTTAAGTGCAATTCCAATAATGATGACTTTTGGAATGAAAGTTTATGAGAACGTAAAAGTATATGGTGGAGTTGGTGGAGCAATTCTGAATTCATCTGCAGATTTTTTTGAGAATAAAGTAATAAGTTCAAGTTGGACAAATGCCTATGCGTTAGGGATTTCATACAACTATAAATTAAATAAAAAAATAAATTTGGGAGGTGAATTTAAATGGTATAACTTTTCCAAGATCGAAGATTCTGCTCTCCTTTTACAAATAATATTTACTTATAATCTTGTCACTTATTAACTCGCAATTTTTAGATTAGTAAAATGTATTTGTAATAATTATTTTTACTCAATGAATTTCACAATAAAACTATCTTTCTTTTCTATAATTCTACTTGTCTCTTCCAATCTATTCGCTCAATATGATTTTGTTTGCAATAATAGTTTTACTTATCCAAATAGAATGAGTTTTGGTGAATGGAAAAACGCCTTAAGTCTTACACTTGCAAAATTACCTAAAGATGCTATTGAAGAAGCAAGCATCACAGTATACGCTCCATTATTGACCTACAAAACAAAAATTGGTTTAGGAAGGGGATTTGCTTCTACTGGAAATTTTAACACAAACGGAATAACATTTCATGTATATGCTGGAGTTGATTGGAGCTATCACTTTAATAGAATAACTCTTGGCGTTGGTGGTGGTCCTGCATATTTTGCTGGGAAATTAAATGCATTTGGCTTTGATAGCAAGGTTAAGGGATTGTTAGGACATAATCATTTCTTATTAGGAATTGCTTTTGACAACTTCACGTTAACACTGAAAGCTGAACAAACTACAAATTTTCTTATAACACAATTCTCCGATAACCTTGATGTTACTGAGGAACAAAATATTATCGCCGGGTTTGGTTTCTCTATAACTATTGAACAACCCTTATGGAAAGATAATTTTATGTCTCTAGAAATTAAAGCGAATTACATGAAATTCTATTATCCTGTTTGGGCAGTTTTCCCAACTTGGGAAAGGTACAATCTTTTTCCTGAAGTAATAATTGGATTTTCAATATGAGAGTACAAAAATTTATAATTCTCAAAATAACTTTCCAAAAATATAAGCTTGTCATCTCGAACATGTTTTTTGTGAGAGATCTTTCAGTTAACTTATTATTAAAGATTTCTCAATCGCTTAAAAAGCAAGCTCAATTCGAAATGACAAGTATTAGGATTGGTTTATCAATATGAAGTTAAATCTTCTAAAATACATTTTCGTAATTTCTTTCATAACAATTTCTTGTGATGTTATTGTTGACTGGGAAGAACCTGAATTTTTGGATGGTAGTATTTTGACTGAAACAAATCCTATTGATGAAAATACTAAAAACAAACTGGAAGGTATTTATAAAATCACAAAGGGAACAGAACACTTTGGTGTAGAAGTTGTCTTCAAATTTTATAATAATACTCTTTCTGTTTTTGGATCAAAGTCTGGGACATACTTACAACTTGAGGTTGGACATAAAGATTCAGAAATATTATTTGAAGGATCTTGGCGACATTTTTTATCAGCGGATGGTGGTTTGGTTAGACTATTCATTACAAAAGATGATGGAGGTGAAAAATTACTAGATAGTTCAACATCGTTTAGCACTATTAAACTTTCCGGTTCATATGGGAATGACGAAACTCCACTCAGCAGCGAATTATCCTTCGAGTTTGTAAGATCAATAAGTGACGATGTGTCAAGTAAGGAATTCTATATTCTTGCTCATAGAGGTGGAGGAAGAAATTCTGATTTTCTGGGAGCATCTGAAAATAGTTTAGAAATTATATCTTTGTCTGAAAAATTGGGAGCAAATGGAATTGAAATTGATGTGAAGATAAGTGAAGATAATATCCCGTTCCTTTATCATGATAAAACAATTAATTTAAGGTTAGCTCGTGAAAGTCTTATTTGGGGACCAGTTGAAGATTTTACATTCTCGCAGATTAGACTATTTGTACGATTAAAAAATGGTGAGAGAATCCCATCACTCCAGGAAGCTTTGGAATTTGTCCTCTATAAAACTAATCTTAAATTTGTTTGGCTCGATATGAAATCAGAAAAAAATGCGATGGCAGAAGTAATTGAAATTCAACAAAATATTTTACAAAAAGCAGAACGATTAGGTAGGGAACTAGAAGTTATGATTGGTCTACCCAGTGATGACAAAGCAAACAATTTTATGAAATTCCCATCATTTGAAAATGTTGCTTCGTTATGCGAATTAAGTAAAGACATTACTAGAAATTCTAATTCTCAAGTTTGGGCTCCACGCTGGACTTTGGGAACACAATTAGAATCTGTTACAGAAATGCAAAATGAGGGAAGACGAGTTTTTACTTGGACGTTAGACCAAACTCAATTTATTTCAGAGTTTATAAAAGAAGGCAAGTTCGATGGAATACTTACAAATTATCCAACTATAGTGTCTTATTATCATTATGCACAATAGAAAAATTAAAATATCGAAATTATTTATTATAGGATCACTATTTATATTTTCTAATATTTACTCTCAAAATAAAGACTCACTTTATCGCGTAAATTTAGATGTAGGTCTTGGTTATGGAATACATATAACTGATTTAGAGTTTGAAGGCTTGCAAACTCAACAAGGACTTTTTTCTTTTAGAATAATGTGGCAACCGGAGCATCACCTTAGAGTTGGTATTGAGTCCGGATTTTTGGCTTTATATTCATTAGAATCAGAACTTTTCAATTCAACATTTGGATCAACAGATGTCTTCCTTACTTTGCAAGCCATCCCTATAATGTTCGTCTCAATTACAGAAGTTGCAAAAAATGTTGAAGTGATAGCCGGTATTGGTGGATCAATTTTAATCTCGGAAGTTAATTCTTTTGATAATAATGTTCGTAGTACAAGTTGGAACAATACTTATGAATTTGGTGTATCATATTTATTACCGGTAAGCAAAACTCTAAAGTTGGGAGGCGAGTTTAAAAGCTTTTATTTCTCCCGTTTAGAAAATTTTCACTTATCATTGCAGATAGCAATTAAATATGATTTTTATTCTTATTAATATTTTTATTAGGTCCATTGAATAAACTTAAGTTAGTTAGCCGATTTATTATTCTCTTTGCATTCTTATTTATAGGAGCATCACTTTATCTTATTCTTGAAAAAGATACAAGCTCAGTATCCCACAAGATCTTTGCAAAAGGGAATAACCTTTCTGAAAAAATTATTTTCTTAAGTGATACTCAATCACCAATCTGGGTTGAAACATTAATCTTAGATAGAAATAATAATGAATCTGCACGAGATAAAATCTTCTCCGAAGTTCTTTCAACAAAACCTAAAGCTGTATTCCATTTTGGTGATTTAGTTGCTTTTGGTTTCTCAAATAGTGATTGGTCATCGGTTGATAAATTTACTGAGACTTTGTCTGATAGCGGAATTGAATTTTATCCAACACTGGGTAATCACGAATTATTTCTATATCCCAAAGTCGGAGAAAATAATTTTATTTCAAGATTTCCTTCTTATTCAAAAACTGGCTACTCAGTTATAAAAGGTTCTTTGGCGATAATATTACTTAATTCTAATTTCTCAAACTTAGAAGAAGAGCAAATCCTTGAGCAACAAGAATGGTATAAGAAGGAACTATTAAAGTTGGATAATGACTCAACAATTAGTTCAATAATAGTAGGAAGTCATCATCCACCTTTTACAAATAGTACAATTGTTAATCCAAATGATGATGTGAAAGAAAAATTTGTTCCTCCATTTATTTCGAGTAATAAATGTAAGATTTTTCTAAGTGGTCATAGTCATGCGTTTGAGCATTTCCACTACGAAGGGAAGGATTTTCTTGTGTTAGGTGGAAGTGGTGGTTTACAGCAACCATTGTCTGTTGGCAACGCTGCAAAGTGGAAAGATATTTATAATTCTGACACAAAATTAAGAAGATTTCATTATGTAGAATTATCAAATGAGAAGGATAGTTTAGTTTTTACAGTTAAGATGTTAAGCAAAGATAGTTCGAAATTTAACGATGAATATCAATTAAAATTAGAAATATAAAACTCCGACCTAAATAAATAAACCGGAGTCTTTTTACTAAAAATTACAATTCCTTAATCTCATTATTAAGTTGATTGATTGCTTCTTTCGCACTTCCAAAAAACATTAATGTATTTGGATAGAAAAATAATTCATTTTGAATTCCGGCATAACCAACATTAAGTGAACGTTTATTTACAATTACTGTTTTTGCATAATCAACATTCAGAATTGGCATTCCGTAAATAGGAGAGCTTTCATCGTGGCGTGCTGCCGGATTAACAACATCGTTTGCACCAATAATAAAAGCAACATCAACATTAGGAAAGTCATCATTAATATCTTCAAGTGCAAAAAGTTTATCGTAAGATACTTGAGCTTCTGCCAAAAGAACATTCATGTGTCCTGGCATTCTACCAGCAACAGGATGAATTGCAAAACGAACATCAATATTTTTCTTTTCTAATAGATTTGTTAAATCTCTAACTGCATGTTGAGCTTGTGCAACAGCCATTCCATAACCAGGAACAATAACAACACTTTGAACCGAATCAAGTAACATAGCAAGTTCTTCTGCATCAACTGATTTTGCATCACCTTGAGGATCATCGCTTGAAGCTCCACCACCAGCTCCGGCATCCTCCCAACCACCAAGTACAACATTCATTAATGAACGATTCATCCCACGGCACATTATTAAGGTTAAGATTATTCCGGAAGCTCCAACTAATGCTCCAGCAATAATTAGCAT
>Ga0209633_10000965_pt1 | contig 31388 bp, 26 predicted proteins | sample Cruoilmetagenom1_FD_187290 | JGI IMG/M metagenome (GOLD analysis project Ga0209633, IMG submission 187290) | Oil polluted marine microbial communities from Coal Oil Point, Santa Barbara, California, USA - Sample 1 (SPAdes) (version 2) | ecosystem: Environmental > Aquatic > Marine > Oil seeps ... | reverse complement strand
ATAATTCCCGGGTAATTTCATAAATATCTCCTTACCAGTCTCCTATATAAGCAGGGCAACTCTGAATAGAGAATTAAAGAGTTATTTACAATATATCAGCATAATAAAGATATAACCGGAGAACTCTCATTGCCCGGTTATATTCTCGGCGTATCTCCGGGATTACATACTTTTTTATCTATGGCGCAGTGATTTCACCGCTCAAATCCCAAAGGTCTTCCCAGGTCTGGTTCTCTTTCCAGAGGAACACCTGCCCCTTAATCAAGCGGCAATTCTTATCCGCCCTGGAGATTCCCGCCATTTCATCTTCAGTCAGCGGGTTTTCTGTTACAGCTTTTAGATTACTCAGATAGTTTTTTCGATGGATGGAGAAGGGGATGGCAATTTGACCTCTTTGCGTAGCCCATTTCACACAAACAACTGCAGGATGGACATTTAACCGCTCCGCCGGGGCGGTGACGGCAGGATCTTCAATATCGATGGTATCTGTTTCTGTTTTATCCCGGTCCGGTCTTTTGGGCGACCCGATGGGAGAGAAACCGATGGGAACAATGTTTTTTGAAAGGACAAAATCAAAAAATTCCTGCTGCTGGAAGTGAGGATGAAGCTCCATTTCATTCACCGCCGGCTTAATCATGGCATCCCGCATTATCAGATTGAGTTTGGGTATGGTAACGTTGGATGTGCCGATTTCTTTTACCAGTCCAAGAGTTACAAGCTCCTCCATCTGAGCCCAGGTTTTCATGAACTCTTTATGAATATACGGTTTTGCATCAGGAGAACGGGAATCAACATCACATCCAGGGGGATGGAAGTTGGGAAAGGGCCAGTGCACAAGGTACAAATCGAGATAGTCCAAACCCAGATCGTGAAGAGACTGCTTGCACGAACTCACCACATCATGATGCATATCGTTCCACACCTTGGAAGTGATATGAAGTTCTTCTCTGGTGATTCCGCCGTCAAGAATAACTTTGAAAGCAGCCCCGATCTGCTTTTCATTCCCATAAACACTGGCACAGTCAAAGTGACGGTAACCGACTTCGGCAGCACCGATAACTGCATCAGATATTTCTTCTGCTGAAAAACGGTCCGAACCGAAGGTACCGAGCCCTATTACCGGGATTTTACGGCCATTCCGAGTTGTCCGAAAGGGAACTTTCCGCGGATTTACAGAATCTGCCGCTATTTCAAATTTTCCAGTTACTGCATAACTCATACTAATTTCCTTTACTCCGGCAGGCGGTAGCATAAACATTCAAAACTTCTCTGACATGAAACTCCGCCAGGTTTTGAGGATCAAGATCCAGTACACCCTGCCGCCAGGCCTGGTATTGATTGGGCATAAATTGACTTAAAAGTGTTGCCGGGGGAACCTGATTCCGTATATTGGAAAAGAGTCGAGTTACTGCGGTAATCAACTTCTTATCCGGCCAATAATAGCGGCTGCGATCGGAATAACTGTATTTACGTTTAATAAGCTGTTCACTGTCACTGCCGGGATAGTACTTGAGCCAGTACTTCGGGTTTTCAATCATCACTTCTTCCATAACCTGTTTCAGTCCTGAAGTCTTATCCGGTGCCACCATTTCTGCCTCAATGGAAGCCAGAGCAAACAAAGCCTCCCTCCAGGCGAAGGTGAGCCAGGGCCCGACTTTCTGAATACAGAAGTGTTTTTCGGCCATGGACGACAGTGCAGAAAGAGTCTGATAGTCGGTGGAATGAGCTTCAAATACCAGGTTCGGGATGTCGTCCAGAGCATGGCTCAACTCGTAGGCCTTCTCGGTGTCGAAGTCAAATACCTGATCGTCCCCGAACTCTACCCCCGGCTGAACCACAAGACCGCAAACCCTTTCCCAGGCATCAGAAAGGCCTTCTTTCAGAAATGCATTCCTGGTAATTTCCACAGTCTGCCCGGCATCCGAAGCCGGGGTTAGCTCAAGGCCATCCTCCTGCTCTTTCGCTCCGCCTGGAATCGGCACTTCAGTCCCGATAATATAAACCGGGGCCGGAGAACCGTTATCCATGGCTTTCCATGTTTTTTCAGCTGTAGAGCATAGAGCTGCGGCCCTCCTGGCTACAATCTCATCAGCCAGGGGCTTCGTTCTGTCCCCTTTGTCATCAGAGAGAAACATACTGGCATCCAGATGAATCTTCTGATAACCGGCACTTACATACTGTTTAATCAGCTCATGGCTGTTCTCCATTGCCTCCCGGGCATTCAGATGCTGCCAGCTGTTCGGGCCGAGATGGTCTCCCCCGAGAAGAAGCCGGTCTGTTGGAAACCCTGTATCACCGGCAACCCGGTTGAGATATTCAACAAAATCAACCGGCTTCATTCCGGTATATCCGCCGAACTGATCTACCTGGTTGGAGGTGGACTCCACCAGAAGAATAGAACCGTCCTCCAGGGCTTGTTTCATAGAGGCTCGGATAACACCCTCATGAGCGGAGCAAACTGAATAGATGCCTCTGTGACTTCCTGATTTATTAGCCTTGATTATTTCGATAAACGTTTCTACTGCGGTCATGAAATCTCCTGAGAAGGTGTTACGATAATTTTAATAAAGAGCTCTTTCCCGCCGAATATCACATCCAGGCCCTTCTGAAAATCCTCTATACCATAACGATGGGTGGTGAGGGGGTCGGTATTTATCAGACCCTCTTTAATCATCCAGACCGCTGTTTCCCATTCGGAACCAGGCCAGGGTGCCGAATAGTTCATCCATGAACCAACAATATTCAGCTCCTTTCGTGTAATGCGTTCAAATAAAGAGGCTTCAAAGGTGATATCTCTGGGGGAAGTACCCACTAGAAGAACAGTTCCCCTTCCTTTTGCTATTTTCACGGCACTGATTTTGGCAGGGTTGGACCCTGAGGATTCAAACACCACATCAGCGCCCTTCATACTGTTCAGGACATCTTCCAGGCTTTCAACCGCAACATTTACCGCCCGTGTGGCCCCCATTTCCAAAGCCAAACTGAGCTTCTCAGCTACGATGTCGCTGGCAATGATGTTCTTTGCCCCCATAGCCTTGAATATCTGAACCGCCAGAAGCCCGATGGCTCCAAGACCGGTTACCGCGACAGTCTTCCCCAACAGATTACCAAGCCTGAGTATGGGGTGCAGACAGACGGTAACCGGTTCGATAAAGGCGCCCTTTTCCAGAGGGAAGCCAACACCGAGAAGAACGATATTTGATGCGGGAACCTTCACATACTCGGCGAAACTCCCGTCGATCCGGGATCCGACGAAAGTATAGCCCTCACAGAGGGAGAACTCCCCCCGGGCACAGAATTCGCATTCATGGCAGGGAACCAGAGGAGCGGCGGTCACTTTATCTCCGGGAGCCAGATCAGAAACATCAGCTCCGATACTGTGGATAGTCCCGGAAAACTCATGCCCGAGAACCAGCTTGTCCCACTTGGAATTATCTTCAATGAACCGGTGGGTATCAGAACCGCAGATGCCTGTATAGGCAACTTTAACAACAACTTCACCACCTCCGGGCTCAGGCATATCCCTTTCAACTACAGAAACCTTTTTCGGTCCCCGACGTAATACAGCTTTCACTTTAATTCCTCCTGCGAACTTAACGCACTTAACTCGTGAAAAGCCGGCTCCAGCTGATGATACAAAGTATCAAACAATTTGTATCCGGCATTGTAGAACTCAGATTTATTCTCTTCCGGAGTGTGAATACCCCGGGCTCCCCCTCTGGAGGAGAACATTTCGGTTATCGATTCAAAGTCATCAAAAAAACCCGCTGCCCGGGCCCCGGCCATGGCCATCCCCAGAGGAGCCGTATCCATTTCTCCAACTCTCAATATGTCCACTCCCAGAACATCTGCAAATATCTGGGAGTACACCCGGCTTTCCGAGCAGCCTCCGGTTAGCTTGCCTTTTGAAGGAAAAGTCCCCAGCTCCCGGGTAAGTTCCAATATCCTGCGGATCCCGTAAGCATTACCCTCCATGAAAGCACGGGCCAGTTCCCCGTCACTCATCGATGGATCCATACCGAAGAGGACACCCCGGGTATGGCTGTTCCATAGAGGTGCCCGCTGCCCCACCATGTAGGGGAGGAAAATCAATGGTCTATTTCCCGGTTTCACCACATCAGCCCGGTTATCCAGAGAGGCATAGTCCTTCTCACCAATAAGTTTGGCAAACCATTTATATCCGGCACCGCCGTAATCAACTCCAGCTGTGTGTATCCACCTTCCTGGAACAATATGATGATAGATGTGAAAGGATTTATGGAAACGGGGTTCGACGGTACACAGGGACACGTTCGTTGCAGTTCCCGCTGAGATATAAAGATCCCCATCCCCCAGGATGCCGGCTCCGAGACCTGCGGCAACATTGTCCATAGCTCCGGCAATAACCCCCGTCTGTGTTGATAATCCCAGTTGGTCGGCGGCGCCCCTGGTAATACGGCCCACAATATCCGTACTTCTATAAATGGGAGGCAGCTTTGCCCTGTCCAGTCCGCTTCCCTGAATCAGGGTGTCATTCCAATCCCCTTTCAGGGTATCACAGAGCTGGCTCAGTCCGCATTGAGTTTCATCCATGGAGAACTCACCGGTGAGCCGGTGAACCAGATAGGCATTGGCAAAAAGAAACTTCTCAGTCTGATGGTAAATATCAGGTTCATTCTCCTTCACCCACCTCATTTTCGGTGAGAAATTGGAGGGATCGTTGTGATTGCCGCTGATGTTGAACAAATCTTCACCGAGGGCATCGCCTATCATCCGGCATTCGGCCTCAGAGCGGCGGTCCATCCAGATAATGGCTTTCCGCAGGGCATTCCCATCCCTGTCTACAGGAACCACAGTCGGAGTCATCCCATCAATGGCAATGACGGCAATCTCTGCCGGGTTCGGAGAAGAGGGATTGTTCAGCAATATTCCCACAGCTGTTTTTAAGGCATTCCACCACTGGTTCACATCCTGCTCGGCCCAGCCCGGAGCCGGATAATCCGTAGAATAATCCACTTTAGCCCTGGAAACTGCCGACAGGTTTCCGTCAAATAAGACGGCTTTCATACTGGTTGTGCCCAGATCGATACTCAGAATGTATTTCATGTATTGGAAGTTTATACTCTGGACAAATAATTGTGTATGGCAAATCATGGACATAGCATGGCAATTATTGACCAGGAGCGCCTCCTCGAGCCCGGATATTTCTCCAACCAGATTCGTATGGCCAGGCGTTTTTTCAACCCTGATGCATTGGAATCCGGTTCAGGAAATTACCGGATAGTCTCCGGCGGAATGGAGATATGCATACCGGGATACAAAGTGTTGAGGAATAACTTCAATTACTGGGCCCTTGAACTGGTGAGCTCCGGCAGGGGCACTCTCTATCTTAACAACCGAAGATTCAACCTGCTCCCTGGTTCAGTTTATTTATACGGCCCGGGAATTCCCCATCAAATTTCAGCAGACAGGGGTGAACCCATGGAGAAGTTCTTTATAGACGTTCTTCCGGGGAATCAGGTACAGGAATCCTTCACCATATTCAAGCATCTCTTGTTGAAAAAGGTTCTCTACAGCCACTCCCTTGAGTCCCTGAAAAGAACATTTGAAGAAATAACGGAATACGGCAGACTGCACACAAAGGACAGTAACGAAATCAGCTCAAAGCTCTTTGAAATCCTTTTGCTGAAAATATCTGAAACATCCACCGAGGAAAGTATCCATGAATCTCCTGCTTACGAGACCTACATGCGATGCAGAAAAATCATAGAAAACCGCTATATTGATATTACGAGCGTTCAAGCTGCTGCTGATGAGGCAAATATTGACATCTCATACCTGTGCAGGCTTTTCAGAAAATTCGATACCCAGACTCCTTACAAACTGATAACCGGACTCAGAATGAATCATGCTGCAGGAATGCTGATTCGTGATGGGATGAGTGTTAAACGAGTTGCTTTGGAGCTGGGTTACGACAGCCCCTTCACATTCTCAAGGAGATTCAAGAAAATTATGGCTGTATCTCCACAGGTTTTCACCGACGGGTACAGGAATAAGCAGAATAAAAACTTCTTTGTTGACCCCCGGCTCCAGCCGGGGGAGAAACCATAACTTTGAAAAGTTCCGTCTACTCAATATCAGGATTCGGAATCATCAGATCCCGGATAATGGCCAGAAGCGACTCATACCCACCGATAAACTGACGTAGAGTCCGGCGAGTGGGACCAAACATATCAAACTCTTCAGGTTTCATTCCATCAGGCTCATAGGCTTTCACAAAATCTTCGAATTTTTCTTTCAGAACCTTAATCATTTCCGGGTCCGGGGTTATCGTTGTGGTTTCCCTGATGGGCATATCAGAACCGTTGTAACGGACCTGCCATTTATATGGAATCGTATGAATAACATTGCCGCCGATAAGCTCTGCAACGTGATTGTAATTCCGATAGGCTGCACCCAGCACCCGGGTTCGGTATCCCCTCTCTTTGAAAATCTTTGCGGCATTTTTCATTACGGCAACCCCGGCCAGTTCCAGATAAGCTGGATTCACCAGGATGTTTTTATTGTTGGCAACAATTTTCAACCAATCATCCACCCGGCCGATCATGATTGTACAAACAGGTGTCATAGAACTGGTGTCTTTACCCTCTTTTTCCCGGCGGGAGAGCCCCCGTTCAACGGCTTCGGCAACAGCGATTGCCTGAGGAACAGTAAAACTCACTGTGGCGTTGATATTCACTCCCCGATAAGTGGCTTCCTCCATGGCTCTCACCCCTGCTTCGGTTGCGGGGATTTTCACCTGAATATTATCTGCAAGCTTGTCGAATTCGGCGGCCTGCTCAGCCATAGCCTTGGCATTTCTGTAGTACTTGGCATTGGTCTGTATGGATATTCGCCCTTTGAGACCCTTTTCCTTTTCAAAAACGGGTTTCAGGATTTCAGCCCCTTTTGCGGCCATTTCCTCGATAAGCTGCCAGGCCACCTCATCTTCATCAGCTATCGGGTTTTGTGCTGCAATTTCGATAATCCGGTCTTTCCAGAGATGCAGTTCGTTCTTCAGTACGTTAAAAACAATTACCGGGTTTGTCGTTGCCCCGACTGCACCATTAGGAACAGAACTCTCCAACTCCTGAATAGAACAGGAATCATTCCAATAATCCGTATCCGTCGTATCCGCCATGATTTTCAGCTTAGTATCCATTTCAAGCGAACTCCTTGTCGTATTGTCTGACATTATGATAAAAGGACAGGAATACTTTGTAAAGAGTCCGACACATCAAAATCCTGATTGTACAGTAAATTATTCTATTGTATGATTGTAATACAATGAAAGGAGATCCCTGATGCCCGACAGAATTCGTCAACAAACAGTAGTGGGCCAGGTAATGGAAAAAATCAGGGACCTGATTGCTACAGGTAAGTATAAAAGCGGGGACAAAATTCCCACAGAGCAGGAATTGGCCGACCGCTTTGGAATCGGACGATCCTCAGTCAGGGAGGCCATCAAAATATTCAACTATCTGGGAGTTCTCGAATCAAGAACCGCCAGGGGAACCTTTGTCTGTGACAGAAACAACATCTCCAGTGAAGCCCTCACCTGGTCTATCCTTCTGGGGGATGATGAACTGTTCGAACTTATAGAGTTCCGGGGTGCTCTGGAACTCTGGTGTTTTATGGCACTGGCCCGGCAAATCGGAGATAACCCGGATACCCACAAAAAGCTGATGAAAAAACTGGAAAACAACATTGAAAAAATGCGAAAGGCCGAAAAGGCCGAAGATCGCAGTTCCCTGGTAAGGTTGGATTATAACTTTCATAAAATGATACTGGAAGAAGTCGGGAACAGTATTGTCAATTCTCTTTATGAAACTCTGAAATCCTTCCTCTATGAAGAAATCAAGAAAGCTCATCTCTCGGTTGACGCCTTTCCCAGGCAGGCCGACAACCATCTTCGTCTTCTAAGTGCAATCAAATCCGGCAACTCGGAAACTGCAGCCGGTGCTATCAAACATCATTTCCGGGAAACTGCCGATTTTGTCCGGGAAACCATGCAGAGAGAAAAAGAGCTGTAGACATTACGATAATTAATCTAGATTAAATAAATCGCTGATTTTGTTACATTATTTTGACACGTAAAACGTTTGGTTCATAATAGTAAGAAACTGAAAGAGGCATGTTAATGAATGTGAAAATCGGGTTAGTGCTATTGTTGGCAGTGATGCCTCTTGTAGATTCCCGGGGTTTTTCTGAGAGAATGTAAGGATATTACCGAAATAAATAGAAGGACTTGGAGAACAAAGGATAAAAGAATGCGGGATTTCATATCCACAACCCTTCCCGCATTCTAAGCAATAATTACAGTTATCATAATTTCAGAATCCCTTTACGACAAGATAGGAAAGAGGGCTTACAGCAAAGAAGATTTCCAGGAATGCTTCTGCCCTGTTTCCTGGGGTCCAGCGTTACATATCACTGCCAGTATTTAAAGTATCATTTTCAAAGGAATATCAAGGTTCTCAGAGTTAACAACATGCCATGATACCAGAGTTTTTCCTGTAGAGGACCAGCATAAGTACGACAAAAGCTAATACTTACATCTTTTTACGGCAGGAGAGGCGTTCCCAAAGAACCGCATCTTCAGTTTTTCCCTCCTGTGGGATGGGATAGAATTATGGCCGACGTTTTGAAGTGAGACCTAAGAAGGCCATACTTCAGACCATGGCTTTATTTCCCGATGAGCAGAATCCACTTCACGATCAATTAGGCCGCCTTGCCCCCCCCGAATCAACCAGCTTCGGATTGGCTTCAATCCGTCAATAAATCCTTTACCAAAAAGGTATGCAACCCCGCTCATCGGGGCTCAAAGTATATGGTGCTTTTTCAGCACACTAATAAAATCTGCCAATAGATTTATTTCACTTTCATTCGTCATTTCTCTGGAAAATACAAGCGCATCATCAATATCTGTCATCCATGCACCGACTATATTATTTTCATTCTTTTCCCTGTTTCATTTTAAAGGCTGTATTTCATTATAATTTCTTTAATTTTATCTACTTTCTCTTTAAGCATAACTTTGTTTGCGGCTTCAACTACGAGTCGTAATAATGGCTCAGTTCCGGATTCACGTACGATGAACCACCAATCAGGATAATCAAAGCGATATCCATCCAGATTGGAAATAACTGCATCAAAATATTTTTCTGTAATAGTTTCTATTGCTTTACGAGAATCTGTAACAGAAAAATTCAATTCTCCGGAATGAGAATACACCGACATTCTGGATTGTAAATCATCAAGTGTAATATCTAATTCAGATAAAACTTCAAGAATCCGAAACACTGAAATCCAAGCTGAATCAGAATAGTAATTCTCCCGGAAGTAATAGTGACCTGTCAGTTCACCTGCAAATACAGCATCTACAGATCTCATCTGTTTCTTAATTTTAGAATGACCGACTGGGCAACTGATAACTTCAGCTCCAAGTTCTTCAAGAAACTCAACAACAGCTTTGGATGACCTGATATCAACCAGGACTTTCATATCACCTTGGCGATCTTCAGGATGAAGCCTGAAATAGTACAGGCCTAATAGTGCCGTAATCAAATCAGGTGATACAACTTCACCGTCCAAGTTAACGACGACAACCCTATCTCCGTCTCCATCAAAACAGAACCCGATATCAGCCCGCTCTTTTTTGATTTTCTCTTTCAGTTGATGCAGGTTCTCAGTCAGAGTCGGATTAGGTCCATGATTGGGGAAATTACCCTTAACACTGTCATTTATCAGAATCGAATTATTTTTTGTATCTTTAAGTACATAATGAATGGTGTTTGCAATTGAACCATTGGAACAGTCGTAAACAGTTTTTAACCTGCTTGATTTCGGTTTAAAACCATTAAGATAATTGATATATTCATGCGTTATATCTTTTTTTAATATTTTACCATGTTTTTTTATTTGATATTTTACAACTGATTTCAGTTTTGATTCCAATACATCAAAACCATTTTCAGAATTAATCGGTACAGCATTCTTACCAGTAAATTTAAGTCCGTTGTAACCAACCGGATTATGTGATGCTGTTATCATAACAGCACCGTCATATCCATAATACCCAACTGCAAAATAGACTGCAGGTGTGTCAACTACTCCGATATCAATTATATTTACACCCCGGTTATTCAGACCTTTAGAAAGATAATGCAATATTTCAACAGATGAGTCTCTGCCATCCCGGCCTATAACAATATGTTGTCCCGGCATGATATCCGGCAAAACATATCCAATACTCTCGGCCATATCTTTATCCCAATCCTGAGGGTACAGTCCTCGAATATCATTTGCTTTAAAAATACTCATTACGTATATATCCCTTTCAGAAATAACTTAAATGAAAAATCATCATTTTTAAAATTGAAAATTCAAAAATACAGAGAGAATACAGGGGGTAATTTTACCAGAAATAGGTTAGCGACGGGAATCCTCAGGCTTTTTATATATGTTTCAAGGAGAAAGATATTTTAGTACGAGTCCTTTCTTTTACCCCGATATCAAGTTATAGCCTGCCGAAAAAGATCGAAATATTTTTTTAAAATCTAACTATTTGTGAAATATAATTTTTCTGTCCAGGTAAACTTACAAAGCTTCCAGTCTCTGAATCTCAGATATCATCCGAACCGATTCTTTTGAGAGGTTTCTTCCTATTGAGAAAAGAATATCCGTGAGAAATTTTTCTCCACCTCGTTCAGAGATCTCTTCAATATCAATTCTCCGAATCTTATAGACTGTAGTTTTTCCCAAGGCGACAAAGGTAGCCGATATCGGTCCCGGGTTTAAAAAAGTCAGCTTCCCAAAATATGTTCGGGGTGTATATTTCGCCAGAATTTTATAAGTTACTTTACCATTATAAATTCGCTGTTCCACCATACCGCAGGTTACCAGGTATAATGAGCTGCTCTTTTCCCCTTTGGGGATAATAACATCTCTGTTCGAGTACTCTTTTTTTATTGCGATTTTTTTCAATAAAACAATGTCAACTTCTTTCATCCCTTCACAAAGGTCGTTTTCCTCAAAATCTCTGGGAAATGCAATTCTATAATCCTTATCCTTATACTCACTTTTTAAAATGATATCTTCGGCATACTCCAGGGCCCGGGCCGTTGAATGAAACACTTTAATGGAGGGCTCATGAGTATTTTCTATCAGGGCGAATGCCTTTTTTATCTTCTTTCCGAATCCTAGCCGTTTATGCAGGTGTATAAATACAATTTCCGTTCCACTTTTCCTGGCAATCTCAACCAGTTGCAGGAGTAACACCATACCGCTCATATCAATGGAAAGAACCCTTCTGAAGTGCAGGATAATCACGAGACGTCCATCCATCTGACTGATAACACTCTGATAAATCTGATCCGCTGTTGCAAAGAACAAATCACCCTGAAGCTCAATCATCAGAGCTTTATCACAGTTACCCTCAAGAATCATTCTCTGCCCTTTACTGCGCTTCTGAAGGGAAGGATATTCGGTGATATTTGTCTGCCGTCGAATCAGAGATCGTTTGATTTCTTTCCGAAGGAAAGTGAGAACAGCAAAAAACATACCCAGAGCTACCGCTTTGGTTACATCCAGGAAAATTGTTGCAACAATTACCAATACGGCATTTACCGCATCAATCCTGGTGTACTTATCTTTAAACCAGAGCAGGATATTCCAATTGATCATTTTCAGACCGATATAAATAATAACTCCGGATAAGGCCGAAAGAGGCAGAAATGCTCCGGCGCCTTTACCGAAGAATGCTAAAAAAAGAATTATTATTGCAGCGAAAACCGGGCTCCAGCGCCGGCCTCCAGCCATGGTATTGGCAAGGGTGGAACCTTTCGTACCTCCACCGCCCACACCGCCGATAAAACCGATTATCATCTGGGCAGTTCCCTGGGCGATCAGTTCCTTTCTGGCATCATGGCGCATTGACGTCTGTGTATCGGCTACCAGGGCCGTCAGCAGGCAATCAATCATAACCAGTACCGTCAGTGCAAGAGCTGATGATAATATCAACTCCCAGGGAAGAGATGCAGGGCGGACACCATCAAATCTGTGAAGGATCTGCTCGAAATCCAGAGAAGGAAGTCTGCCGATTACCCAGTCCGGGTCGGGATTAGAAATAAAGAAAGTAAAGAGCAGATAAACGATTATTCCAGATAGCAGACCCATAAGGATTGAAGGTAAACGCGGAAATAATTTTTTGGAAACAAAGATTGTAACTATTGTTAATGCGGCAACTGCTACAGGAATAAAAGTAGTCCAGTTTTCAAAAGAAACTGTCGGCGCAATCTGTTTAATCTGGGATTTTATCATCAGTATTCCGATAGCAGTAATCATGCTTACAACTACCGGGTAGGGAATCAACTTTATCAGATCCCCGCCTTTTAAAAATCCGAAAAGTATTTCGAAAATACCGGTAAAGAGGAGAACCGCACCGATAATTATCAGTATCTCGCCTGATGAAAAGTCGGGCATCAGTTTAACAACCAGGCCGGTTAGCAGAATGGTAACAGGACCGTTAGGAGCACTGATCATACCGATTGTAGCTCCAGCGATTCCTGATGAAAGGAGCAGGATTACAGCTCCTAGAAGGCCGGCCATAGCACCGACTGAAGCGTCCATACCAAAGGAAGTAAACAACAGAACACTTAAACCAATTGTCTGGGGAAGAACGGCCACAGCTCCAGTAAATCCTCCCAGAAAATCTGGGAGTAAATTGTTTATACGGGTTTTGGATTTATTAGAGGTGCTATCACTCATATTCTAACTATTTCCTTGGTCGATAATACTATTCTCAACCAGCAGTTATGTATATAAAATCAATATATAATTACGTGATATAATATATAAGAATTGATGATATCCGGGAGTTCTCTCATCGATTTGATGTTATAGTCGGGCTCCACACCTTTATCGGTTATATCATCCGAGTCATCCATATATTCAATCTGCACTGCAGCTTTATACCCGGCATTTTTAGCCCCGAAAATATCCTTTGAGAGACAATTCCCGACATAGATACATTCTTCCGGCAGATGCCCGAAAGATTCTGCTGCATGGTGAAGGATACCTGGGGCCGGTTTCACTTTTCCGAATCCTGAAGACAGGATTATTTTTGAGAAGTAGCTTTCAAGGCCATAATCCACAAGATTCCTGGGAACCTGAGTAAGGCTTACAACATTGCTGATAATTCCGAAATCCAAGTTCGTTTTAATAAGCTCCTCCATCACTTCCCTCATCTCCGGCCGGACATAGCGGGTGTACCTCCCGGTTTCCACCAGAAACGTTATTTCTTCAGCAGTTTCAGCATCAAGATTATCTTTCTGCGGTTCGTCAAAAAGGATGTATTCTTTCCAGACCCGCTGGGTTGGAAGTTCTATCAGAGTTTCCTTTTTCCAGGTTTTATAAACGGCAAAGCGTCTGAGAAGCTGATCAATGAACTCAGAGACTGAATACTTATCCGCTACTTCAATTCCTTTATCATTCAGCAAAGACATAATCTTCCCTGCAGCCGTCAGACCGTCTTCCCTAATCTGTGGATAATGATCGATGGTACCGCCAAAATCAAGAAACACAGCTTTCAAGCTCAAAACAAACCACCCTTTTAGAGAAATAATATTTTCAATAATACCACTTGTGAAAACATTTTTTTCAACAGGGAGTCGTGATACTTTTCAGGCAGTAATAACATTTTTAAGAACCGGGCTCTTCAACACTCAAATATTTAATAATTTCCAGGAATCATACTGTGTTGTTGGTATTAGACCTTAACTGAAAAGAAAATCCATACTTTGAGCTACTTGGACTTTCATCTCTTCGTTTGACAATTTCTGAATTTTTGGTGAAAAAGGCTCAAATGAAAAAAGCCCATTAAACCCCGATTCATAAAGGCCGGCGATTTGACCCTTGTTGTCCATGATATCATTATCATCAACCAAAACACGATCATCATCTGTGATGTCACAAATCATCTTCCCCGCATGCACTCCTGAGGCATGTACAAGACCGGTCTCCCGGGGGAAGGATTCCTTCTCCCCGCTCAGGTAATGGTGAAAAGTATCGTGAACAACCTGGTAGAATCTTGAAAGTTGTGTTTCTGATATGGCATCAACGGCCTGCCTCTTATACCTGACACTGCAGATATCAAAACCGAGGGGTTCAACAAGACCAATCATTTCATATTTTTCAAATAACTCTGAATACCTATTCAACGCCGACACCAGATCCCTCTGCTGCATATCGGCAGTTCGTTTATCCTCGGGATCATTAACCGGACAAAGTACGATTCTGCGGCAGCCAACTGACATGGCAGCTTCCATCAATGCAGTCAACTCCGGAATCTTTTTTTCAAAAAGATTCGGATCATTAAAGCGCTGCAGCGCATTTACAGTGACAATCTCGATACCGCACTCACTACTTTTTTCTCTGATGCTGTCCGGGGACTCTCCACCCAGGAGCGATGAATCGGCAAGATCATTACGAATTTCCACACCCGAAGCAGAGCAATCTGCGGCAAATTGAATAAAATCAGATAGAGACTGATCCGGATGTATAATTCTATTTAATGAAAAGTTCGGTTGAGTCATATTGGATTTCCTCCATATCTGAACAAGGTTATCATGTATCATAAGTTTGTCAACAATGTTACATAACCAAATTTCAGAATGACATGAATATATGATTGACTGCAATCTGACAGCCCAAGTACGATAATTCTATGAATGAGCACAGTGGCGGAAAAAGACCCCGGAATATCAGATCGCAAAATCGTAGACTCATTCTGGATCTTTATAGAACTGAGGGTTCCTTATCGACCGGATTTATCGCAGAACATGTGAAATTAAGCCGTACAACTGTGATGAAGATAAATAACGAATTACTGAAGAAATGTATCATTATGGAATCGGGCAAGGGAGAGTCCACAGACGAGGGGGGGAAAAAACCGACACTGTTCAGATTAAACTCCCTGAACCAGATGATACTAACGTTTCATATCAAGTATGAAAGTGTTGTATTTCAGCTCTCGGATCTATCAATTAACAGTGTCATAAGGGATGAAATTGCAATCAGCAGGAACTCTGGATTTTCAAGCATCATCGTGAAAATGCGGGAGCTGCTAGAAAAACACAAATTACTGCCGGCAAAACGTGTCGATTCCTACCTGTCTTGTATGGTCGCTGTTCATGGAGGCGTGGATTCCGAAACTGGAATCTGTATCCACTCAACCTATTTCCCATCCTGGGGAACCTATAACAACCTGAAAGAGAAGCTGGAGATAGGATTGGGTCTTACCTGCCCGATTTACGTTGATAGCTGGATCAGAATAAAGGCATATGGTGAAAACCATAAGGGTTTGGCTAAAGGATATGATTCCGTAGTTCTCATTGATGCAGGCTGGCATGGTGTTACGGCTGGAATACTTATTGACGGTAAGATATTTGCGGGTCGGAATTCACTCTCCGGTGAAATCGGACACCTGTGCCTTGATTCGGAAAGCAAGGTTCTATGTGCTTGTGGAAGCACGGGTTGCTTTGAGGCACTCATTTCGATACAGACATTCCTGGACCGGATATCCAAGGAAAAGAAACAACCGATGACACTGAACGATGCGTTCAAAGCCGCTGACTCCGGAGACCGGATTATAAGAGAACCCCTGGATAATATTATTAAACATTTTGTTATGGTGATTTCACACATTATCTTGTTTTTTGATCCGGAAATTATCGTAATCGAAGGCGACTACTCTTCCGGATGTGAATACCTGGAAACCGGAATAATCAATCTTGTTGAAGGGTTATCACTGCCCAGAATAAAGCGGAAAGTACCATTAATTTTCAACAATCGTAATTCTGTTGATACCCTGAAAGGGGCATCAATACTGGCAATGGACAAATATTTCCGGTTTTAGGAAATAGGAGGAAAAAATGGAAAAACCGAAGCCCTTAATCATCTTACCGGATGGCCGAAACATTCCCCCGACGTTTCTGGGAACCTGGAATATCAGAACTCCGATACAGGCTTCAATGGCTATCAAGGCAGCAATAACTTCCGGTTATGGAGGAATTGATACAGCGGCATGCTACGAAAATGAAGACTTGATTCGTCGGGGAATTACAAATAGCGGTATCCAGCGAAATCAGGTATTCATTACTTCCAAATTGTGGAACAACGCACATGGATTCAACTCTGCACTCAGGGCATTCGAAAAGAGCGAGAAGAGACTGGGGTCCATCGATATCTTTCTGATCCACTGGCCGGGCCCGGTTTATAGCTTTCTAGAGACATGGAAGGCATTGGAACGACTGTATGATGAAAAACGCGTTCAGGTTATCGGTGTCTCGAATTTTATGATGAGTCAGCTGGATATATTACTTCATAAATGCCGTATCAAACCGATGATCAATCAGATTGAATGCCATCTCTGGTATAACGATTTCATGCTCCTGGATTATTGCCGTAAACATAACATCGCCGTACAAGCCTACAGCCCGCTCTCCGCCGGAACCGGGCTGCTCAGGGATAAGGCGCTGATTGAAATCGCCGAAAAACTGGATAAAACACCTGCTCAGCTTGCCCTGCGGTACCTGTGGCAGATTGGTGTCTATCCTGTACCCAAGTCTTCCAATCCAAAACGTATTGCTGAAAATAACGATTTCTTTGATTTCGAAATTCCAGTTAACCACATGCAGAAGCTTATATCAATGAACCGGTTAGTCCGAACAAACAAGGATCCGCTGCAATGGTTCGATCCCGAATACCGGTAATTGGTTATTAGAAGAAACGTTCCATGGCGATACGCATAGCTGTCGCCACTTCGACATGATCCCTTTCCCACAGAATGGGGTTGAGGAACTCTCCGGAAACAAAACCATCAAAACCGGTTGCCTTAACTGCGTCCATCCACTCCTGAACCGGGATATCTCCATCACCGGGCAACACACCCCTCAGTTCGGTTTCATCAACCCATTGTTCTCCGATTCCCGGACGATAACCATCGCTCACATGAACACCGTAAATCAGTCCGGCATCAAGTTTGGCGATGTCTTCCGGTTCAGCCCCTCGGCTCGCCCAGAAATGCCAGAAGTCAATAACAAGACCCACATTATCCCGACCTGTCACCTCGATCAGTCTCAGACAATCATCCAGAGTATGGATGGGCGTCCAGGCTGCTCCTTCAATCTGAAACCTTATTCCGAAGGATTTGCCTATATCCGCAATCTCCTTTAGATTGATAGCGGTAATTTCAATATTCCTCTCACTCCCGAGGCCATCCAGGAGGGAAAATGCGTTCACCTGTACAGTCGGTGCGCCGATTATCCGGGCAACATGGCAGAGCCGTTCAGTCTCGGCGAAAAGCTTCTTCCGACCACTGTTGCCTGTAACTTCAATGCCGCCGATTATATCTATGGCAGCTGCCTGTATGTTAAAATTATTCATAGTCTGACGGAGTTCCTGCGCTGTGCGTCCAGCATCCAGAAACCGATTTAATTTATCGGTATGAACCTCCAGGGCCTTGTAACCGGCCTCTTTGGCTACCCGGACGTCAGAAAGAATATTGGAGAACAAGGTAACCTGACCATGCAATGTTGATATCATTTTTTCACTCCTCGTAAACGTTTACTAACATATGGGGAAACCAAGGTCAATGCACTGGGATACCGGTATTCAATTCGTTCAGCTTTGCGGATCAGATTTCAATTTACTCTCCAGCAGCTGATCGATATTCCGGATGTGATGCCTGAAGAGCTCACAGGCATCATGGAAGTTTCCATCCACAATTGAAGCTAGAAGTTCTTCATGGTGGGTAGGAATCTCAGAGAGTGTATTAACATCTTTCTGGGCGAAGTTAATCTCCATCTTCATGAATTCTTTCATTGTATGATAGAGATTTTGGAAAATTCTGTTTTCACATACCTGGATGACAAGTCCATGAAAAACATAATCTGCATCAAGCCGCTGTTCAATTGATCCTGATATAATTGCTTTTTTCAGATTGCTGATTTCGTTATCCAGACCACGGACTGTTTTCTCACGGAGTTCCGTATCATTTCGATGATAATCCAGAAGGTACCATAAGCCTTGAGTCTCCATCACCATCCGCAATTCTATAACTTCGGAAATATCCTTCTCTCCGAGTATCATGGCCCATTCAAGAGATTCAGATGATATATTGGAGCTGTCGCTCAGAAAGGTTCCTTTAGGATTATGGACTTCCACAATACCTATATATTGGAAAATCTTCATCACTTCCCGTATCGTGGATCGGCCAACCCCAAACATCTCCGCAAGTTTCAATTCACTGGGGAATTTATCATTTGGCTTCAAAGCCCCTGAAACGATTAGGTCTTTGAGCTGTTTCACAACCTGGTAAACGACAGTCTTCTGTTTGACGGGCTGAATATCCATAAGTTCCTGGATTTAAAGTATATAGAAGATCTATCAGGTTATCGCCAATGCAAAACCGTAAAAACCTTCAAATCATCATACATTAATACTTGACAGCACGCAAGGCTGTGTTACTATACGAGTGTCATAGTGTCTGACACTGGCAGTTAGTGCTGCTGGAATATTCGTAAACGTTTCCAACAAGGAGATAACAGTATGGAAGCAACTGAAAAGAAATGGCTGACCACCAATTATCCTCATATCATTTTTGAGGACAACAACGTCGGCAGAATGAAAAAAAGAATCTTCGATGCACCAATGAGTGAAATCGAGAAGATTCTCAAAGAGTATGATGTTCCCTCTGATTCAGAATTGGGTAAAGCCGGCTGCTATATCCAGAATACACCCCGGATGGAAGCAATCGAGAAACGGCGTAAGAATGACGTGGTTCTTGTTCCTGTCGGGTGTACAGAAAACCATGGGGATCATGCAAACACCGGCCTGGATACATTTATGGTAACTCAGATTATCGAAGCGGTCCGCCGAAAGACAGCCAAAGATGGCCGTGAAGTCAACATTGCCTTCACACCCATCAACTACGGTGGTCATCCCTACCACCATATGGGAATGCCGGGTACGATGATTATACCTCCGGAAACCGTCCGTGAGATGCTCATCTACACAATGCTGGGCCTCTGGAATGACGGCTATCGCAAAATTGTACTTGTAAACAATCATGGCCATCTCTGGACTCTTGTCGATGCTATTCAAGAGTTCATGAAACGATTCCAGCTTCCTGCTGTCGTTCAGGTAATCGACTGGCACAGGGCTGTTCGGGAGTTTTTCATGCCGGTGAACCGCGAGGATTCCCTCACCACCAATTTCATTCATGCCGATGAAGCCGAAACCGCTGTCGGACTGCTGATGTTCAAGGACATGATTAATATGAAGTATGTCCGGGATGCACAAGGCGAAGCATTCCTCCCCGAAGGACATTTCGACCTCTCAGTGGATCCTTACCGCAGACCCCATCGCTGGTCTGAAGGTGAAGGGCATATAGCCATCGAACGTTTTGCCACCCCGGAGGGTGTTGTCGGAAGCCCCAGCAAGGCCACACCGGAGAAAGCTAAGCGACCTATCGCTGCCATCTGTGAGTACCTGAACCTGGTAGTGAATGATATTCTCGATGCCTTCCCTCCCGGAAAGCTGCCTGAAAAGGTTTCTTTACGGAGCGATGAAGATCTGGCCCCCTTCCTTAAAGAGCCCTGGAGCGAAGGTTGGAAATCTGTATATGAGCTTCCTCACATGGGTCCGTTCCATAAAGGCTGACTCATGAAATTCTGCACCTGCCTTTCACCAGAACCGGTTCAGTTCAGCGCCTATCCGTTCAAAGGCGATTTCGCCGAGAATGTTACGGCTATAAAAAGACTCGGTTTCGACGGAGTTGAGCTGATAGTCAGAGATCCTGATACCATTGATCAGGACGGCATCATCCAAACAGTGAAGTCCGCCGGTATGGAAATTCCTGCCATCGGGACGGGACTGGCCTGGGGAGAGGAAGGGCTGTCATTTACAGATCCGAATTCCGAAATCCGGGAGAAGGCCATTGAACGTCTTATCACTCACGTGCCGCTGGCACAGAAGGCAGGTGCGGTAATTGTAGTTGGATTACTCAGGGGCATAGTCCAACCTGAGGTTAAACCGGAAGATGCGGAAGAGTGGATGTTCACCGGTTTCAGCAGATGTTGTCAAGTTGCGGCTGACAGTGGTGTCCGAATAGCTTTTGAGCCCATAAACCGGTACGAAACTTCATTACTGAATGCAGTAGAAGGCGGCCTTGAGTTCATTGAAAAAGTCGGTGGGAAAAACCTCGGGATGCTGCTGGATACGTTCCATATGAATATTGAAGAGCCGTCCATAGAAGAAAGCATCCGCAATGCCGGCGACCGCATATTCCATTTCCATTATGCTGACTCGAACAGATTGTATCCTGGCGCAGGTCATCTCGATTTCCATTCAATACTGACTGCGTTGACTGAAACCGGCTACTCAGGATACCTCTCCGGAGAACATCGCCCGGATCCCGAACCAACCGAAGCGGCCCGTCTGGGCCTTAAAAACATGAAAAAAATCTTAGGAGAAATACAATGAAAGCAAAGGTTGCATTCCTGCATGGTCCAAAAGACCTCAGAGTTGAAGAAGTTGAAGTGCCGAAAATCAAACCTGATCAGGTACTTGTAAAAACAGGAGCCACCGGAATCTGCGGATCCGACGTGGAATGTTACGAAGGTGAATCAGCAGAAGGCCGATACGACCTGGGACCTTATACTCCAGGGCATGAATGGGGTGGAGAAATCGTCGAAGTCGGCGCCGATGCCGCCAGGAACTTCAAAGTCGGAAACAAGGTTACCGGGGACTGTGTAATGGCTTGCGGCGTCTGTCCCACATGTAAAGACGGACGTATGCCTTCAGCCTGCGAGAACATGCGGGAAATCGGCTTCCGTCCCGACTCTCCCGGAGCATTCGGCGAGTACATGGTTGTCGAGGAACAGTATGTCCATAAGATTCCCGATCATTGGACGTATGCCGACGGAGCATGGGTGGAAACTTTCTCCATCGGCTATTTCGGAATCTGGGGCAACGGCGGACATATTGATGCATCCGATATTGCCATCATCCTGGGAGGCGGCCCCGTAGGCCTGTCCGCAACAATGGTTGCGGCCACATCCGGAGCAAAAACCATCGTTGTTGATCCTTTAAATATCCGCCGGGATACAGCGATGAAATACGGCGCAGATGTCGTTGTTGATCCGTCGGAAGGCAATTTCTTAGAAAAGATTATGGATCTGACAAACGGCCATGGAGGTGATGTCTGTGTAGAGTGCTCGGGTAACGACACGGCCATTGCCTCACTGTTCGATATTGCCGCCCACAGCGGCAGGGTCGGATTAATCGGTCACTCAATCGGACGCAAGGTACCCGTCGAAATCGGCAAAACAATCTGGCATACAATGAACATTCGAGGTTCTGGTGGTACTAAAGATTTCGGCCAGAGGACCATCCGTTTTATGGACCGAATCTATGACAAGTTTGATTTTGCGGCCCTCAATACACATCATTTTAATTTCAAGGATCTGCATGAAGCCATGGACGTCGCTATTCATAAGAAAAACGAAGCCCTCAAGGTGATGCTGAACTTCGATTAGTCTCGTCGGTCGCCCATTCCTCCAAGGGCGGCCGTTTTTTTAGGATCAATTTATGAAAATAACAAAACTTGGAATCATCGGTTTAGGGCGACTGGGCCTGGAACATGCAAAAAATATCCACAGCAATATTCCTGACACCGAACTGACAGCCGTGTGCAGTGTAGTTGAGAAGGAACTGGAAACAGCCAGAACCATGTTCTCACCCTCCATGGTTACAAGCGACTACAGGGATTTATTTGCAAACAAAGAACTCAACGGAATCGTCATCGCTACAAACTCCCAGACTCACCGGAAAATTATCTGCGAAGCCGTCAAGGCCGGTGTAAAAAACATCTATACGGAGAAACCCATCGGTCTATCTCAAGATGAAATCGACGAAATCAAATCCGTGGTGGAAGGAGCCGATGGTCTTACTCTGCAGGTGGGTTACAATCACCGCTTCGACAAAAACCTGATGGAAGCAAAACAGAAAGTGGACGAAGGGTTCATCGGGAAACCGATTCTGATCCGTATTGAATCCAGAGACCAGGCGGGTATCGAGGAATTCATCGTTAAGTTTTCTCCCACCAGCGGTGGCTTCATCGCCGATATGATGACCCATGATTACGATACTGCCCGCTGGTTCACCGGTTCTGAGGCTGAAACCATTTACGGCGTCGGGGGAGTTTATGCCTATAAAGGTCTGAAAGCCTGCAACGATATGGATAACACCTCAATCATGATGAAATTCAGGAACGGGGTGATGGTGATACTCACCGCCAGCCGGAATAGCGCCTACGGATACCATGCTCCAATGGAGATTTTTGGAACGAAGGGTTCCATCCGTATTGGAGATTATTCATTTAATACCCGAAACGTATACTCCGATGAATCCGGAGTGAATCAGAACTGCAGCAAATGGTTTTATGAATACTGGCAGGAAACCTATCTCGCTGAGATGCAGGGTTTTGTGGAATGTTTGAAAAATAAAAGTGAGCCGAGAGTAAACTTTACCGATGGCTATAAAGCCGTGGAATGGGCTATTAGAGCCGATGAAGCCGTAAAAGAAGGCAAAGTGATTAATCTTTGAAACAGGAAGCTGCAGCTGTGGAGTATGAAGAATTAATCCGGTCAGACGATCAGCAGCTCTGGAAGATGATAATGTCTTCATCTGAGGCTGATACTTTCGCGGCTCAGGGTCGTTTTAAGGTTTACCCTCTGTCCCGCAGGATGTCAGGCAGCCTTGTTTTTCTCTCCCTCCGGGGGCAGGAAGGGGACTATCTTCTCATACGACATCCGGCAGGAGCCCGTAATACACTCTTCGATGAGTTCAGCGGATTTCTGAGGGAGAAGGACGGTTCCCGTCTGCTCATTTGCCTGCAGAATGGAGAAAATGCGACCGCACTGCGACATGCTTTTCCGTTTACATCACCATCCTGTATCGGCCGTAGTCGGAGCTCTTTCGGCGTCGGGGACCGTCTGGGCATCGCTTCACCAGGGCATATTCCTTTGTTTCAGGACGGTACAGTTGTTCCTGTTCTTGCTCAGCAGTCCCTGCGGGAGCTGGACCTTATGGGCCGAACATATCGGAATGTGATAGATGCCGCTACCTGGGCGGTGTTCAACACCGGATATGAAGGAGACTGGGCAGCCGATGGCGATCATCTGAAAGACGTAGATTCGGTGATTTCAGCTTTGAAGCAGGGCTGTACCATGATTACAGCCGACCTCTCGGATTACCTGTCTTTCAAATTCATGGATACAGATATCCAGACCGTGAGCAAAGAATACAGCAAACTCGATTCAGTGCTGAGGGATTCGATTGAAGCTCGTTACAGGGGCACAATCAAACTGTCATCCAGTACAGAACTGTTCTATGAGGAGCAATTACTGCAGCGGATCGCCCTAAGCTACAATAGAGCTCTGGATCACGCCGTCAAACTTTACCAGGCCTGTTGGACTGTAAAAAAAGAGTTCGATTTTGAAATTTCTATTGACGAAACCATCCTCCCCACCAGCCCGGAGGCTCATTACTTTGTGGCAATGGAACTACAGGAACGGGGAGTCGCTTTTTCCTCACTGGCCCCCCGCTTTATCGGTGAGTTCCAGAAAGGAATCGACTATATCGGCAACACCGATGAGTTTGCATCGTCTTTCCAACGCCATGCAGCCATCGCCGGAGATCTGGGTTATAAAATATCCATCCATTCGTCCAGCGACAAGTTCTCGGTATATCCGATTATCGGCCGGCTTGTTCAGGGAGCCTATCACCTGAAAACCTCAGGGACGAACTGGCTGGTCGCTCTGGAGACATTGTCCCGTGTGGATCCGACTTTTTTCAGGAACATTTTTAGAAGAGCCTATGAAGTTTTTTCGACTGCCCGAAATTATTACCACATCACTCCGGATCCTGAAATTGCAACAGACATTTCAACCCTGTCAGATGGTGAGCTTCCTGATGTTTTCAGAAACACAACCGACCGGCAGGTTCTTCATGTCTCCTATGGCGAGTTATTCAAGGATACCGACCTGAAAGACCTGTTCTTCACACGGCTCAGACACTCAATAAAGGAGTACTGGAGTGCATTAGAGGCCCATATCGGGCGGCATCTGGAGTTATTGAGGAGATGAGGAAGGAGGAGTGCCGGTAAGTAAAATACTCCAATACTAATACTGAACAACTTCAACATTCAACATGGCAAGGCGTTCAGCATAATGTTGAGGAATCTTATCGGTAATAAGAGTGTGAATCTGGCTGAGCTCGGCAACCTGATAAATAGAAATCTTATCAAATTTCGTTGAATCTGCAATAAGATACCAGCGATGGGCCATGGAAGGGATCTTTTTATAGATATATGTCGTAATAATGGAGTCTACAGTCAAACCGGCTTTCAGATCTAAACCGGAGATGCTGGTGAATGCCTTATTAACGAAGATACTACCCAACTGAGTCTGAGGGGATTCCCAACTCGAAAACAGAGTCTGATTATCGGTACTCGTTACCTCCCCGCCGATCAGGTAAACCCGGGTTGCATTTTTTATCAATTCAGGAAGAGCGGTTATGTTGTTGGTAACAACTGTCAGATCCTGTAAGCCGGTCAATTCCCGGGCTAGCACACAGCAACAACGGCCGGACCCGATGAAAATGGAGTCGCCATCGGCAATATGTTTACGCGCCTGATGTGCCAGCGAGACCCTGAGAGGATCTGAATAGACGCCTTCGATTCCGTTTTCAAACGAAGAAGCCTCAACCAGTGAAGCCCCTCCGTAAAAACGAATAGCAAAGCCCTGAGTTTCAATCCTGGATAAATACTTTCTTATCGACACTTTGCTGATGTTTAAACGTGCACTCAGATCGTTAACATACACTTTCTTCTGCTGTATCAGAAGTTCTTTAATTTCATCAATTCGGCTTTCAGACATTGTTTTAACCTTCAAATCGTAATCTGGTATCGAAATATCAGTTCAAAACAAATATAACATCAAGAATTGATATTTGTCTACTAAACGAAACTCAATCGAAACTTTACAGTTTCGATCATAAGCTATAGAATGAAATCAATTATATCTATTAACTGAAAAGAAACCAATCGGAGGGTAGCTATGAGCCGGAATGATTCGGATACAACAGTTTATATCGCGGAATTGATCAGTAGAGCACGAAAAGCGCAAAAAGAAGCAGAAGGGTTCTCACAACAGAAAGTAGATGAGCTCGCCGCGGCAATTACATGGGAAATTGCAGCGAATGATGAACTTGTGAAAGAATTGGCTGAATTCTCGTACAATGAATGCCGATTAGGTGATGTCTCTTCAAAAATTGCCAAAGTCAGCGGTAAATGCCGAGGAATTTTTTATGATGTCAAGAACGTTAAAACAGTAGGTATAGCCGAAGAAATCCCTGAACGCGGACTTGCACGAATTTCCAAACCCGTCGGCGTCATAGGCTCATTAGTACCAAGCACACAGGCGGAAATGCATCCTGTAACTCAAGCTATTTTTGTGGTAAAAGCCCGGGACGCGATTATTTTTTCACCCCATCCCAGGGGTAAGCTCACAACTTTGAAAGCAACGAACCTCCTTCGTTCTGTAATGAAAAAATATGACGCTCCTGAAGATCTGTTTCTGACAATCGAGGATCCTTCAGTTGAGAGAACCAATGAGCTGATGAAACAATGTGATCTCGTGATTGCAACCGGAGGACAACCTATGGTCCGCGCTGCCCATAGTTCGGGAACACCTGCATTTGGGGTTGGAGCGGGAAACGCAATTATTGTCGTGGATAAAACCGCCGATCTAACCGATGCAGCAACCAAAATCAAAGCCAGTAAGACATTCGACCTTGCCGCAGGATGTTCCTGTGATAACAGCGTGGTTATTCACGAATCGGTATATATGGATATGATAACCGAATTTAAAAAAATCGGTGCTCATTTGCTCAAAACGGAAGAGAAAGAGAAACTCAAGAAAGCAATTTGGCCTGATTGGCCGGCCAACCATGTAATCAATCGGGATATTGTGGCATCACCTGTGAGCAATATAGCCAAACTGGCCGGACTCGATGTTCCTGAGGGAACCTGCCTGTTGCTTGTTGAAGAAGATAAAACCGGAGAAGCGTCACCTTTCAGCGGTGAAAAAATGAGCCTTGTAACAACAATCTACAAAAGCCAAAGCATTGAAGATGCAATCCGTATCACCAATGAGAACCACGCGTACTCAGGTTCGGGACATTCATGCGGAATCTTCTCTGCGACACCGGAAAATATTGAAAAACTGGCATTGGAAACCTATACCACGCGTGTAGTTGTCAATCAGGCTCAGGCGGCAACAAATGGCGGCAGCTGGACAAGCGGGATGCCGTTTGCCCACTCCCTGGGCTGCGGTACATGGGGCGGTAATGGCCTATCGGAAAATATAGCACTTAAGCATTACCTGAATAACACCTGGGTTATCCGTGAGATTCCCAGCTTCAAACCAACCGATGAAGAACTGTTTTCCGGTTTCACACCCCGGAGGTAATAGAACCTTGAAGGACAGAATCGGAATCAACATCCTGAAAAAACGCATTTCAACTGCTGAACAGGCGGCCGCTTCAATACAAGACGGTATGACGGTTGCAATGAGTGGATATGCAATGGCGGGTTATCCGAAAGCCGTTGTTGAGATTCTTACCGAACGAAAACGAAATGGTGAAAACCTGACAATCAATCTGGTCACCGGCGCCAATGTACCATGGCTGGATGAAACCCTGGGAGCAGAGCAGATAATCGGCAGACGAGCGCCGATGTGTGCCAGCCGAACCCTGGCGGCTCAAGCCAATAATGGGTCGTTGCGGTATGTCGAGCAACAGATGAGCAAGATGCCCCGGCTGCTTAGAAACGGCAGTTTCGGAAAGATCGATGTCGCAGTCGTCGAAGCACTGGGATTTGATGAAAACGGGGATCTGATCCCCAGCAGTTCCATCGGTATGACGCATTATCTGATGGATGCTGCTGATGAAATCATTGTCGAGGTTAACACAGCGCAGCCGGAGAAACTTCGCAACCTGCATGACATCTATATTCCGGCAGCAGCTCCCGATACACGGCCGATCCCTTTAGTTCACACCAGTCAGAGAATCGGGAAGCCGGGAATCCAGGTAGATTTAAAAAAAATCCGATATATCGTCGAAACTGAAATCCCGGAACGAATGGGGATACAGCCTTCGGGTACTGCGGTAACTGAGAACATAGCCGCTCATCTGCTCAACTTCCTGGAGCTGGAGTTTCAAAAATCCAGCGGGGCACTCCCGCCCATTCAGACCGGATTCGGCAGTATCGCTGATTCCATTGCAGAGGCGTTCCAGCATTCCAATTTCCACAACCTGCAATTTTTTTGCGGAGGTATTACAAAGCCTGTTATGGAACTTCTGGTTTCCGGAAAAGCAACAGCTCTATCTACAGGTGGACTTGGTATGAGCGAGAGAGTGGAGCAAATCCTCAAAAATACACCGAATCTACAGGATTATCTGGTGATAAGAAATGGCGACATCACCAACAATGCTGAAGTTATCGGTCGTCTGGGATTGATCGCTCTGAATACCGGTATTGAAATTGACATCTACGGTAATGTGAACTCCAGCCATATCGCCGGCAGCCGAGTTGTAAACGGTATCGGAGGCGGGGCGAACTTCGCCCAGAATGCCGGTCTGTCAGTTGTTTTGATACCTTCCGAGGCAAAAGGCGGTGTTATTTCAAACATTGTCCCCATGGTTTCCCATTTGGATATCGGTGAACATGATGTCGATGTTGTCATAACCGAACACGGAGTGGCCGATCTTCGAGGGCTGGATGATGGAGAACGTGCAGATATCATAATCGCTCAGTGCGCTAGTAAAGCCTATCGGGAGCCATTGTCAGACTACCTGCAAATCGCACGAAAAAAATGCGGTGGTCATCATCCACAACTGCCTGAAGAAGCTTTTACGTGGTATCGAAGACTCAAAGAAGATGGATCTATGTTGGAGCAGCAATCATGAAAAGAATAGAACTGTTTGAAGTCGGGCCCCGTGACGGTTTCCAGAACGTAAGAGAATACATCCCGCTGGAGACTAAAATTCAGATTATTGACGGTCTACTGACTGCAGGAGTGAAGCATCTGCAGATTACTTCTTTTGTCAGCCCGAAAGCGGTACCCCAGATGAAAGATGCCATGGAACTGACTTCAATCTGCATCGATAAGCATCCTGAAGCTGATTTCTTTGCATTGGTCCCGAATCTTCGCGGTGCTGAAGCAGCCAGGAACTCGGGTATCAAATGGGTCTCCTATGTTGTATCGCTGAGTGAAAGCCATAATCAGGCTAATATCAGGAGGTCACATGAGGAATCATTTACAGAATTGAAAAGAATTCAGGAATCATACCCGCAAATGGATATCTGTCTGGATTTGGCCACAACATTCGGCTGTCCCTTTGAGGGAAAAAAGACCGAGGAGGACGTTCTGCCTTTTCTTAAACCATATGTCGATGGCGGAATCCGAACAGTCAATCTCTGTGATACCATCGGTATCGCCAACCCGGCTCAAGTTCGTAAAACCATCAATGCCGTTAAAAATGAGTATCCCTCTCTGGACTTGCAGATTCATATTCACGACACCCGCAATATGGGAATGGTAAATACACTGTCAGCTATCGAGTGTGGTGTCGATAAAGTCCAATCCACCCTCGGCGGCCTGGGCGGGTGCCCTTTTGCGCCCGGGGCCTCAGGAAATCTGGCAACAGAGGATTTGGCATTCATGCTGACAGAAATGGGATATGAACTGGATATTGATATAAATAAAATGGTTAATCTAGCCAGATTTCAGTCTGATTTGATTCCAGCTGGGCAGTTCAGCGGTCATCTCTACAAAATACAGGAGGAACGATAAATGGATAAGAAAATTACCATCGAGTCGATAGAAAGGGAAGCGGCTGTTATGCGCCGCCATGTGATTGAAATGGGATATGCCGCAGGGGGCCGAGGTGCCCATTTCGGGCCGGCTCTTTCAAGCATCGAAATTGTAGCCAGCCTGTTTTTCAAGGTAATGAATCATAATCCCTTGGAGCCGACAATGACAGAGAGGGATCGCTTCATTCAGAGTAAAGGCCATGCCTGCCTTTCCTACTATGCAGCACTTGTGGAAACCGGATACATCACAAAAGACCAAATGTACACATTCAAGGGTGACGGCAGCTTTCTGTCCGGCCACCCCAGCAGGAACATGAGGTATGGGATAGAGATATCATCGGGAAGCCTGGGAAACGGGTTTGCTATTGCCGGCGGTATGGCAAAAGCTGCAAAGATAAAAAAAGAGAAACATAAGGTCTATTGCCTGGTTGGTGACGGGGAATGCAATGAAGGCATTATCTGGGAAGCGGCCATGAACGGGGCTAAAAGCAAACTGGACAACCTGATTGCCATAGTTGACCGCAACGGGGTTCAGTTGGCCGGCAAGACAAAAGACATCATGGATGTGGATCTCGAAGCCCTCTGGAAAGCCGTTGGCTGGGAAGTCCTGATTGTGAAAGAAGGAAATGATACCGCCAGTATTCTTAAGGCCCTGGAAAAAATGAAAAATTCTCAAAGCGGGAAGCCCCATGTGATTATTGCCAACACCACGAAAGGTAAAGGGGTTTCCTTCATGGAAGACAGTATCAGCTGGCATGCCCGGCCGTTAAATAAAGAAGATTACGAACAAGCCGTCTCAGAACTGGAAAATGCGTAAACAGGAGAAGAAAATGAGAAAAGTACCAATAGAGAGACTGCAGGAATGGTCTAAACTCGGCCATCGTACAGTACTAGGAGAAACCTTGGTAATGCTGGGGGCTGATTATCCCGAAATGGTTACCGTAACCGCCGATCTGACACCCACAGCACGTTTAACCGGTTTCAAGGAAGCCTACCCGGACAGATTTTATGACGTCGGTATCGCAGAACAGAATATGATCGATTTCACAGCTGGTCTGGCTGTTGAAGGGATCCGGCCATTTGCCGTTGGTCTGGCAGCTATCGTTCCCATGCGGCCTGCTGAACAAATGCGCGTCGCTTTAGGTTATATGAATCTGAACGCAACAGTGGTTGGTATTGAAGCAGGAGTGCGTTTCGGGCCGCTGGGAAATACCCATTACGCTATGGACGACATTGCAGTAGTGAGAGCAATCCCGAATTTCACAATTGTGTCCCCTTCCGACCCTCTACAGGTTCACAAAGCACTGTACGCAGCGGCAGAATATGACGGACCCATATATATGCGCCTGACCGGCGGTCCCGGCTTTCCGATTATGTATCCCGAAGATTTTGATTTTCAGATCGGAAAAGCTATCGAATATCGGAAAGGAAGCGAAGTCGCATTCATATCAAACGGAGCCCTTCTTGGTGAAGCAGTCGCCGCTGCTGAGATCCTTCAGACCAAAGGGATTTCGGTCCGGGTAATCGACATGCATACGGTGAAGCCCCTGGATACGGTGATGCTGGATAAGGTTTTCTCCGAGAACAAGCTGATTGTAACGATTGAAGAACACAGTCCAATCGGCGGCCTGGGTGGTGCGGTTGCAGAGTACAAAGCTGGTTTTTCCGGTACACCGAAACAGGTGTTCGCCAGCCTGGGCGACAAGTTCCAGAAACTCGGTGATCATGCATTCCTGATGAAGGAAAACGGCTTGACCGCTTCAGGACTGGCAGCTCTGGCAGAGGAGAACTTGTAGCGATTCGACTCATTTTACCAGGCGCATCCGTTAAAAGGGTAAATCTCGGCCACTCTCAGCCGCTTTTGGAGGATTTCCCTGAAAGCGAAGGTTGGTATAACGGATAACGTCCTTCGGTTTTCACAATTTCATACACTCGAAGAAGTTTTTCCACAGATACATCCGGTTGAAAATTATGCGCTCCAGCCATAAGCAGACCGCCGCCCGGACCGGCGGTTTGAATCACCCGGCGCACTTCCTTTTCGACATCCTCCATTGACCCGAAGGGAAGGATATCCTGCACATCAATACCGCCGAACAGAGTTGCGTCCCGGCCGAAGCGAGCTTTAATCTCATGAAGGTTCATTTCGGATGCGGTCGGCTGCAGGGCATTGAGAATATCCACACCGATCTCAATCAGATCTCCCATGATGGGAAAATAGCTCCCGCAGGAATGATAGGCGATTTTTAACTCGGGATTCACAGATCGGATTTCGGTTATTACGGTCCGCAGACGTTCTTTGAAATGAGTCCTCCACATGTGGGGTGATATCAGCATACCCCGTTGAGTGCCCATATCATCACCCAGCCATATG
>Ga0209633_10000963_pt1 | contig 31396 bp, 27 predicted proteins | sample Cruoilmetagenom1_FD_187290 | JGI IMG/M metagenome (GOLD analysis project Ga0209633, IMG submission 187290) | Oil polluted marine microbial communities from Coal Oil Point, Santa Barbara, California, USA - Sample 1 (SPAdes) (version 2) | ecosystem: Environmental > Aquatic > Marine > Oil seeps ... | reverse complement strand
TCAAGTACTGCTATCCGGTTTTTCTTATTCAGCTCCCCTTTGTGACAGCCATATTGTTCATGACATTCAAGCCAGAATATTCCCATATAACCAGGTCCGTTGTGCGCCTTCGCAAACAGATTGAATCGCAAGGGCCGATGCAGGCCTCGGATTGGCTGACGGTGGGGCTCTTCATCATTATATTAGTCGGCTGGGTCGGTTTCTCGGATGCCATTGGGCTTGGGACGGTCGCCATTCTGGGTGCCGTTGCGTTTCTCATTATCGGACTTGTGCGGTGGGAAGATGTCAATTCCGGCGTAAACTGGGGGGTCGTGTGGCTTTATGCGGCGGCGATATCGCTTGGTGTTCAGATGAAGGACACCGGGGCCGCACTTTGGGTTGCGGAAAGTTTCCTTGCAGTTCTGGCTCCATTTAATATTGATAGTGGATTGCCGCTGATGACGGCTGTTTCCACCTTAACGACCGGTGTCACCAATACGATGTCTAACGGTGCTGCGGTGGCGGTTCTTGGGCCCATCATGCTTAATCTGGCGGACGCTGCGGGAGAGAGTCCGATCATCGTTGGTTTTGTCACGGCGGTCTCTTCGGCTTTCGCTTATCTCACAGTAATCGGCACCCCGGCCTGTACAATTGTTTATTCGTCTGGTTATCTTAAAACGACAGATTTTCTGGTCGTTGGTTACAGGATGGTGATCGTCTCGACGATACTGCTATTGCTGGCTGCGACTCTTTATTGGCCGCTACTTGGAAACTGAGATGAATGATACGCCGGAATTTGAGCCTGATGATGTGACGGGCATCGTCGAGAGCAAGTTAAACAATTTTAGCATTCTGGTCTGCGTTGATGGCTCAACGGAAGCTAACCGGGCGCTTAAATATGCCATTCGATTGGGAACCGGTACAGACGCGGATCTTACACTGCTTTATGTCAGGCCCATTGATCAGGGGTTGCGAACGGCGGGACTTCAGTTTTCGGTGGCGCGCGAAAACCTGATTAACTGGGGAATTGACCTTCCGGGTATGAAAGACCTCAAGAATGCACGCGATCAGCTTGTTGAACTGGGCCTGCTATCTGATGGTACTCAGGAAGAGTTTAGACATACTGATGTGGTTGGCGATCCGCTAGGCGATAATATGATCGTCTATTCGACAGATAGCGGACGCACGATCACACTCAAGCTGATGGTGGCACCTTCGATTGTGCATGGGGTACTCGATGAAAGCGATATTGGAAATTACGACATTACCATTATCGCGCGGGCGGATAGTCATGACGGTACAGGGCTCGGATTTATTGACCCCAGCATGGCTGAAGATATTGCGCTTGAGCATGGGGGAACGGTCCTTGTCGCTCATGAGCTGGAGGAGAGCCATGGCCATCTCGTATGTGTGAAGGACAATCAGGCTTCAATTGATGCGGCCCGGCGTGACGCGCTCATTGCCAGTCGATGTGCCTGTCCAATTTACCTCTACTCCGTTGCAAGCGACGAGACCGAACTTGAAAGTGCCAAGCGTGCCGTGGCGCGGGCCAAGGCCGCAATTGAGAGCGTTGGAGTGATGGTATCGGGCGAAAAAGTCGAGATTGGAGATCCCACCGACAAGATTGTCGAAGAGGGCAAGAATTACTCGGTCATTGTTCTGGCGGCACCGACCAAGAAAAAAGGCTGGAGACGGTTGTTCGTCGTCAGTGTCGCCAATATGGTTTTATCGAAAGCTCATAACTCCGTGATGATTGCCCGCTGAAGCTCGGCCAATTGCGTCTTTACAAAAACGCATTGGGAATCTACAGAAAATCAATTATTTTGCATCAAACGGAATTCAAAAATTGATTGAACTTGAAGCTTTCAGCTCGGCCGACAAGATGGTTGAGCACTGCCGTCCTGAAACATCGGTGATTGGCGTTCGACCAAATGCTGCACGGCGTGCTGCGGCCTGGTTCCATGCCAATTTTCCAGGTGATATTGTCTACGCGCTCAAGGCGAACTCAGGCCAGCACGTTCTCGAGGCACTGATGGCCGGGGGGATTTCCCAATTTGACGTGGCTTCGTTGTGCGAGATTGAGCGCGCCCATCAGCTTGGTGCGACAAAACTGCATTTCATGAACCCGGTTAAATCGCGCCACGCTATTGCGTCCGCATATTTCGATTATGGTGTGCGAAGCTTTGCGCTAGATACGGAAGCGGAGCTTGAGAAAATTCTCGATGCGACGGGACGGGCTCGCGATCTCTCTCTTTTTCTGCGCCTCGCAAGTGATGGTCATTTGTCGCGCATTCCGCTTGACGTTAAATATGGTGTCGCGGGGGATGCGGCAGTATCTCTTCTTAAACGTGTTCGCCAATATGCACTTGAAGTCGGGGTCACGTTTCATGTCGGAAGCCAAGCACTGAGCCCGGATGCCTTCACCTCTTCCATGATCGACGCCGAACGGGTGATCTTGAAATCCGGCGTTCTGGTTGATGTGCTCGATATCGGCGGCGGGTTTCCCTCTGCATATCCTGAGTGCACACCGCCATCGCTCGAACTCTTTATGAGTTGTATATTGCGTCAATTTGAAAGCATGACAATTGGTGATCAGTGCCGCCTCATTTGTGAACCGGGGCGGGCGCTTGTGGCGGAAGCAGAATCTGTGATTGTGCAGGTTGATGCGCGGCGCAACGGCAGCCTTTATATTTCTGACGGGGCGTTTGGAATGCTTTATGACGCGACCCATTCTGACTTTATTTTTCCGGCCCGGCGGGTTGGCTTTGGGGATACTTCTCCTTGTGCCCTTGCGCCCTTCTCGTTCTGGGGGCCAACTTGCGACTCGATAGACTTTATGAAGGGACCATTTCTTTTGCCCGCTGATATGAAGGAAGGGGACTATATCGAGATCGGACAATTAGGTGCATATGGGAGATCAATGGCAAGCGGGTTTTGTGGTTTTGGTAATTACAGCGAAGTGATCCTCAATGATGAACCGATGCTTTCGATGTATTCTGATATCTCAAACGCTGACACCGAACGACAAACGCGAAATTTGGCGCAGTGAACCAAGTGTGCCCCTTGCCCCAACTCAGCTTCAGACCCGCGACACGTGCGTTTCTTGACCCCGACCGGGTTGATGCCGACAGTCCGGACCAGGCCCGCGCATGCATTATACCATTTGGGCTGGAGGCATCGGTAACATATGGCGGCGGCACGTCTTTGGGGCCTGAAGCGATTATATCCGCGTCTCATGCTTTGGAACATTTTGACGATGAATTATGGTGTGAACCTTACCGGGAGTTTGGTATCGCAACTTTGGAGATGGCGCCGCTTCCCGGTACAATCGTAGGCGCGCTGGATCAGCTCAACGACATCGTCGAGGCGGTGGTTGAGGCGGACAAATTTCCATTGACGCTTGGCGGGGAACATGCGCTGACACCAGGTGCCATACGCCCGCTTGTAAAGGCGCATGATGAATTGGTAATCGTTCAGTTTGACGCGCATGCTGATCTCAGGGACGGCTACCTTGGAGAAAAATATTCGCACGCAGCGGCCATGAGACGCGCCCTTGATCATGACAATGTGTCAATAATCTCGTTTGGAATTCGATCTATCTCATCTGAGGATGTTGATGCCTTTGAACATTTTGGCCCCAGGGTTCGCACGCATCTGATGCGGGACAAAGACAATTGGTCGCTCGATGAATTGAGAAAACAGATTGATGGCCGACCGGTCTATATCAGCTTTGATGTGGACGCTTTTGATCCGTCGATCATGCCCGCAACGGGTACGCCCGAGCCCGGGGGCCTTTTATGGGATGAGACCTGCCGAATATTAAAAACGGTCACAGAGGCGGGTAATGTTGTGGGGGCGGATGTGGTTGAGCTTGCTCCAATCGCGGGGCTCCATGGAGCAGATTTTACGGTGGCAAAACTTGTTTATAAAATTCTGAGCTACCGGTTCTGCACGAAACGCCTGATTGCCCCCTCTTCATAACTGTGACATTCGCGCAGCAATTCAGTTGTAAAAATACCGATTTGCAGATCAAATTTGACGTAAATCCTTCAATATTGGAAATTCATTCCGTTGCACCGTCCTTACCGCACTTGACCTAAGGGTAAAACTGGACTTTATTCTTGCCTATAAAGAGCCCGTAAAAACAAGGGGCCAACCCCATTTCTGGATAAGCCAGGCCGCAGGGAACAGTTAGGGAAACCATAATGGAAATGCTCAAGGAAACCATTACGGCAGATGGTCCGTTTTATCTCGCCATTGGTGGCTTTATCATTGGATCGATTTTTGGTTTTGTTGTTCAACGCACCAATTTCTGCTCCATGGGATCGATATCTGATATTTTGTCATTTGGCGACTATCGACGCTTTCGCGCCTGGTTGTTATCGGCGGCTGTTGCGATTATTGGCGCTCAAACTCTGCAATATTTTGGCGTGGTTGACCTCGGGCAATCCCAATATATCGGCGGTACAATGCTGTGGCTCGGCAATCTTCTGGGTGGACTTATTTTTGGTATTGGCATGGTGTTCGCTGGCGGTTGCACGAGTAAAAACCTCGTTCGCGTGGGAGGGGGAGATTTGCGTTCATTACTCGTATTAATGATCCTCGGTCTCTTTGCCTATATGTCTGTTGGAGGACTGATTGGACCAATCCGTGCGGAAATACATGAGATGATGCCTGTGGATTTTGAGGCAATCGGATATGGCAGTCACGATTTTGGGAATATCGTGGCGGCTCTATCGGGTCTTGGCAATGAGATGGGGCATCTGATTGCCAGCGCCATAATCGTCGGCCTTATCCTGATTTATTGTTTTTCAAGCGGGGACTTTATGAGATCTCCCTCGCATCTTATTGCCGGGCTCGGTATTGGTATCTGTGTTACTGCCGGGTGGGCACTTACGGGACTTGCATATGATGAATTTGCGGATGCGCCGCAACGCGTGGCGTCCCTTTCATATGTCAGACCAACGGGTGACGCGCTTGAATATTTTCGCCGATTTACAGCTGACATGATGCCGAGCTTTGGTGTTACGGCTGTATTTGGTGCGATACTTGGTTCTTTTGTCAGCGCCTTTACATCAGGCCACTTCAAGATCACCGGTTTTTCAGATACCGGCGACCTTAAGCGCAATATGTTTGGCGGTGCGGCAATGGGTGTCGGCGGTGTGCTCGGCTTTGGCTGCACAATCGGTCAGGCGGTGACGGGTGTCTCCACTTTGGCGCTTGGGTCAATGCTAACCTTTGCCGCGATTGTCGTGGGCGGCGTTATCGGCATTAAATATTTCGAATATATTCTGCTCAAAGACTAAAATTCAAAACTGCCATTATTTCTTTTTCCCAGGCGGACGCTTTATTCCCTCAATCGGTTTGAGCGATTTCAGGTAATGCGCGATGGCTGCGCGATTACTGGCGCCTATTTCTTTCATATTTTCCTGAACTGCAACCATATCACCGCCTATGCTATCAAATTCCGGGGTGAGGCCGGTGGCCAGGAGATCTGCTATCTGGTTCTCGCTCCAGGCTTTTAGACCAGATTTATGCGACGTGATGTTAGGCACCCAACCCTTGCCAGATGCATTGGGTGCGCCCGAGAGTGTGAGTTTGGAAAGCAAGCCCCCCAAGGCGTCGCGCGGGGTGTGACACTGACCGCAATGGCCAGGACCGCGCACAAGGTAGCGACCACGCTCAGCCAGGCTCTCGCCGATATCTTTCCGGGAGCCGGGCTTTGCCGCCTCGAACTTTAGCCATTTCCACAGGCCAATAAATCTTCGCACTGAATAGGGAAACTCAAGGTCGTGAGATTTGTTTGTTGTGTTTGATGGCGGCAGGGTGTCCATATAGCTTTTGAGATCGAGGACGTCTTCAATCGCCATCTGGTGATAGGACGTGTAGGGAAAAACTGGATAATAGTGCTGGCCCCCGGGTGATATGCCGCGGAGCATGGCGTTGACGAATTCGAGTTTTGTCCAGGAGCCGATGCCGGCGGTCTTGTGGGGTGAGATGTTTGGTACGATGAATTTGCCAAATTTTGTCTTCAAACAACGTCCGCCACTTAAGACCATTTTATTTTTTGAACGCGGATCATCGCATTTTTTTGTCTTGTCTGTTGCTCCCTCAGCTGAGCCAGGTGCCGCGTGGCAGGACGCGCAGCCGCCTGCGTGATACATCGTCTCTCCGTTCTTGATATCCACGCTATAGGCCGGGATTTTGGCGGCAGGTAATGGATCGGGGGCTGACAGGAAATACAGTCCCGCGAGCGCCAAAGTTACGAACCATGCGATGAATTTGACCGCTTTCCGCATGTGTTAACTCCGTTCGCCTAGACCGAGCTATTCTTCTTTTTTCAAGCGATAGAGTTGATGGCAACTTTTGCAGCTTTCGGACATTTTGATAAAAGCTGCTTTGAAAGCATCGGGTCCGGCTTTTGCGGCGTCGGCGGCGGCGTTGGCACTCGCGGTCAATTTGTCGGCCGCTTTGAGAAAGCCTTTCATGTCGCTCCAGATTTCATCTTTGGCGGACGAATCTGGATCACCGGCGCTATCTTCGGGGAACAGCTTAACGAATTTTGCTGGAATGCCTGCGATGGCCCGCGCGGCGGCCTCGGCTTTGCTCGCGTCAAATTCAATGGCGCCATTGGCCATGCCGCCGGTGAGCTTGGTGTTTGGAAGCACTGTCTTTTTCATCAATGCTTTTCGATCCGCAATGGGATCCGCTTGCGCGTCCGTTGCGACCGGAGAGAATCCCAGTCCGAGCGCGATCAAAACTATAAATTGAAATATTTTCATTTTTCAAATTCCCTTATTGGTTTTCGTAATTTTTTTGAAATGGATTGATATACTTCAAATCCTCGATCTCTTCATCTCCAACACGCTGCATGGTAATTTTATTCACGCTTCATGGCTAGTTTTTGATGGATAAATTTGATGTGAAAAGGCTGCCAACCCGCAAATAGGATAGATTTCGGCATTTAGCGGGTCAGGCGGCAATTCTCACAGTGTCACGGAGGAACTTTGAGAAATGCGGGTTAAGGACGATTATCATTGGTAATTGAACGGGCCGGACCATAAATGGCAAAACATTGATATGCGTCATGGTGGAAAAATACTGATTGATCAACTCGCAGTCCAGGGCTGCGGAACAGTATTTTGCGTGCCTGGAGAAAGCTTTCTTGCGGCCCTTGACGGGCTTTATGATCAAGAGGCGATCGCTACCATTGTCTGCCGTCATGAGAGCGGTGCTGCAATCATGGCGGAGGCAACGGGCAAACTTACGGGAAAACCGGGGGTCGCGTTTGTGACACGGGGACCGGGTGCGACCAATGCATCGGCGGGGGTACATATTGCACGTCAGGATTCGACGCCGCTTATTTTATTTGTTGGATTGCCGCGACGGGCGTTTTCCGACCGGGAATCCTTTCAGGATTTTGATATTACGGCATTCTTCGGCTCCATGGCGAAATGGGTCGGGATTATTCCTGATGCTGAGCGCATCCCGGAATATGTCAGCCGGGCCTACACACTCGCATTATCGGGGCGACCTGGACCGGTGGTACTTGGTATTGCGGAAGACATGCTTTTTGAACGCGTCTCGGTCGATGATGCGGCCAGGGTTCGGATCGGTGAGGCACAAGTCGCGGCGAGCGATGTCGAGCTCATCGTTGCTGCTATTGACCGTTCCCAACAACCTTTGATGATTGTTGGTGGACCGGGTTGGAACAAGGCGCTTCAGGCGCAGGTCGAGGAATTCTCTTCTCGATTTCAAATCCCCGTGGGCACGGCCTTTCGAGCCCAGGGCCATTTTGATAATCGGCATGATAATTATTGCGGGCATTTTGGCGTCGGCGCGGATGTGGAACTTGCCAGCCGGGCCAAAAGGGCAGACCTCCTGTTTGTAATGGGCGCACGGCTTGATGAGATTACCACCGGTGCTTACTCCAATATAAGGGTGCCTGGTGGAGATCAGTTTCTCATTCATAGCCAGTCGGCGGCGGACGAGATTGGGCGTAATACGCGGGCCGATCTGCCTATCGTTGCCTCTAGCGCGTCCCTTGGTGCCGCGTTGGCGTCAATTGGCCCCGCCGCATATGCGCGCCCATCTGCGCCGGGCGTACACAATAGGGGGCAATGGTGCAGCGCTGCCCGCGCTGGTTATGTGGAGCATATTATACCGATCACGACGCCGGGGCGGGTCAAGCTCGAACAGATTATCAAAGCCGCATCAGAGATGCTTGATGATGATGCGATCATTTGCAGTGGGGCCGGGAACTATACCGCATGGCTGCACCGCTATTTTGAATATAAAGAATATGGCACGGAGCTTGCTCCTGTAGCGGGGTCTATGGGATATGGAGTGCCTGCTGCAATCTCCGCGAAAATCCAGCATCCGGGCCGCCAGGTCGTCGCATTTGCCGGGGATGGATGCTTGATGATGACAGTGCAAGAGCTGGCCACGGCTGCTCAATATGGACTGGGTATTATTCTGATCGTGATCAATAATGGTCAATTGGCCACCATCCGTATGCATCAGGAACGGCATTTTCCTGACCGGGTTATTGGTACGCAGCTCAGCAATCCGGATTTTCAATTGCTGGGCCAGAGTTTTGGTGCGCAGACCGAGCGTGTTGATGAGACAACCGCGTTTCGTCCAGCACTCCGGCGCGCATTTGAGCATGATGGATTGTCATTGATTGAGGTCATTATCGATCCGAAAGCCATATCTCCGAGATCACGGGGTTAATGTCTGGTGCTGCATTAACCAATCACGCCCGCTTTCGTTAACCGGGATGTTTTTGCTGTCACCGCGGAAATTGTCAAAACTTTTGCATAATCCGTAAAAACAAGAGCTTTAATGCTTAACAATTAATTAAAGCAACCTGTAAAATTTTATTACAACCTTACATGTTAATACTAACAGTTACTTCATCGTGACAATTTGTTCTGGTTCTGTTAGGTATTTGATAATGAAATTAACAAAAGAAGACAGGAATGATTGAAAACAATGCATACAGGGGCACACAAAAATACGCTGGTGGAGGAACGATCCTCATCTCAGCTGGGAATTGCCACGTATTTCGGCGTGGTCGCACTTATGATGCTATCGGTTTTGGCAAACAATACGGCAAAGCATGCACAAATGAGCGATCATGGCGTCCAACAGAATACTCTCCCGCTGGTCGCACTCCACCACGCTGGGTCCTAGATTATATAGACAAGAATGCCTCTAACTGATTGCTCTTCCGTTTTTTTTTACAGTTCTTTCTCTCCCAACTCTCCCCCATTAAAAACCCGTTTCACCAATTGAGTGAAACGGGTTTTTGTTTGGCCGGGGTGCTCAACAGATTGAGCTGTGATCAGTTGGTTCTCGCCATCGCGAAAGGAAAATTGGGAACCGTGTCGGGTCTGCGTGCAACCGGGTGCTGACGTTTATCGGTCAACTCTTTCACCCGGTCTGATATCCAGACTTCAAGCTCGGCAATGGAGATGGCATTGTCACGATTGTAATCTGCCCTCCCCTTGAAGCCTTCCAGGATTGCCTTGGTAAAGGCGCCGTTTTTCCAGTCGTCAGATTCCACCGAAAGTTCCCGGCCGGTTGATGAAGAAAACATCACAAGACCGTTTTCCGCACTGGAGAGATCATTGATGATGTTGATCATATCAACTGCACCGCCAATACCCTTGGTGCGAACCTTTGAAATACCGTCGCCGGAGTGACAAGCGTCGAGGAACATTAAGACCTTGCCCGGAAGATCAGTGAGCGCATCATGAATGTCTGATTGCTTGACGCCGGTTGATTTGATCTTATCCATTACGGCATCATGGGGAACAAAGTAAAAGCGGCGCTTGCGGTCGCTCTTGCCGTGGCCGGACATAAAGACGATACCGACATCACGCGCAGTGACCTCATCTTCCAACCATGAGAGCCCTTCAAGAATGTTTGCGCGGGTGGCCTCGCTGTCGGTGAGCAGTTTTACTTTTACGTCCCTGTAAAGACCGCCCCGTTGAGTATTGAGTGCGTTAGCGAAATCCATTGCATCTTTGTGCGCAAAGGAAAGCTTCAGATCTTTGTCGGGATAATCGCTCACGCCGACAACCAGGGCATAAAGTTTAGGTTTAAGGTAGTCGGGTGTGGCCGCGCGCTTTGCCCCGGTCCATTTAAGCGATATTTGTGCCGGCTCACTGGTGAAGCTGCCCGTTTTCGCAAATAGCTGAATATTAACATCCCGGGGCGGAACCTTGACGATAATTGAATTTGTATTATTGCCCTGATCACCAGATTTCTTTGGCGCCAGGCCCTTTTCCCTGGGGATTGGCCGACCATTGAGATGGACGTAAACCTTGTCGATCGGGTCGCCGGACGGTGAAACAGTGGCGTATTCAATTTTTATCGTTTCTCCCGAAAAATCTGCACCATTACCCGGGCTTTTGATTTTGATGAGAGGGGGGAGTTTTTTGATAACCCCGGTATCCTCAACCCCGCGACCGGATTTTTTATTGGCCTCGAGAATTGCTTTTTTCTCGTCCAAAGTTGTCAGAACGAGTTGGATAATGTCGGGGCGATAGAAACGATCACGGAAGCGATGGGCCTTGTAGAACACTGCTTCTTCGGTCCACGAGCCGCGATTTAGATGCCAACCGATGAGATCCTCACCGCCTTCAGATGCGGTGTAGTATCCGGTTGGTGTCCAGGCGACCCAGCGCCGGGAAGCTGACTGGACAAATAGTGCGAGCAACTCCTTGCCGTCTGACAGGCGATGCCAGCGAATGGTTCCATCTCCATATGCAGCAACAAGAATTTTTCCCGATTTCGGGATATTTACGCCCCAGACAACGCTCGGAACCTGATGTGACCATTGGAGGCTGCCTGCCTGGTTGAAACCTCGAATTCGCCAATCGGCTCCCAAAACGAAATTCTTTTTATCGGGTGCAATGGCAAGGGAGCGGGCGACCTCATAACGCATGAGATCAAGCTTCGTGCCGTTGAGTTTTGGATTGCGGGAATTTACCCAACCTTCAATTTTCAAGCTTTTGATATCCGCCCGGTTCAGGTCAGCGGGTGGCTTGGGGGAATCGATCAGGCGCTCATTTGCGAGGTCAAACATAACCGCATCGCCGCTCCATTCACGGAGACCAAAGCGGACACGGAGACCGTCATCCGATATGGTGAAATGCTCATAGCGTTTGCCCCGCTGATCGGGTTTAACGGTGTCTTGCCAGAACAATGTTTCGCCGCGGGGGGACAAAAGACCGAATGCGGGATCGGCACCGCTCATCAGAATATTTTGTCCGCATGATATGATGTGCATGATGGTATCGCGGGTGCCAGCAATGTTGCGCGCCGCCCCTCGCCCGCCCTGATCCCAATGCCTGACCTGGCTTCGCCCATCAACGTCATATTCACCGCCTGCAAATAGATGTTTGCCGTCCCTTGACCATGAAACGCTGGATACTTCGCCGTTTTTGATATCTTTGGTGTCTGCGGCGAATTCGTGTTTAAAGGTCAGGCTATTGAAAACATTGACCGTCGGCTTGCTTCTATAGCCGACCGCCAATTGATCGGTTACTGGATTAACGGAGACCGAGAAGGGGCGATTTGTATCCATTTCATCGGATACCATTTCCAGTCGAAAGCCCGTGCTGTAACGCCTGATGCGGTTATCATAAGCGATGGTGTATAGCCGACCTTTCCGGTCGAAATCAGCGCCATAGCTATCGAGCTTGTTATAATTCCGGTCTGAACCGACCAGGCGCCAATTGGCAGAATTCCATATGCGCACGCCCTTTCCGCCACCCAGGGTTGCTGCGAGGTTCCCGCCATTTTTTGAGAACACAAGATGTAGAATGACGTCGCCAAGGCCGGATAGTCGGCGGACCAGACGACCTGTTGAGGCTTCGAAAATATATACGCTGTCATCGGGATCCCAACCACCGGCTGCAACCCAGCGGCCATCTGGCGACAGGGCGACCGCGTAGACCTTGCCAATGTTACCGACGCCGATTGGTGGTCTCAGGGTGCGGATCAGACGCGGATGATCGCCGCGTTTTTTTGGAATTTCCCACAAGCGCACGGTCTTGTCATCGGAACCGGTGACAACGGTGCTGCATTTTTCGTCAACGCCAACGCGATTGATGACCGTTGTATGCATGCCTGCCTCAATACGCAGAATTGGTGACTGGGGAGGGGGTTTTCTGGCTGCGTCAGCGCTTGAGGCGAAGATCACGGACGCACAGGTGAATAATGTGGCGGAGAGTGCCAATGACTTCATCGCGCTTTCGGTTAAGCGATTTCCCATTTTGCCATTGAGGGCGTGCCTGAATTTCCGCAACGATTTTCGAATGGTTTCGATATATTTCATGCCTGTCATTGTGCCTGCCTCAATCCTTAGCGTAGATTTTTTGGGGTAATTTATTGGGGTATATTCTTTATTATGTTGATTTCCCGCCGTTTCCATTTTTTGAGACTACCTTGTCTAACCGCGTCTGCCAATATGGCCTTCCAGGATTTTACCAAGCTTTTCAATTGCGCGGGTCTGGTGTTTTTTTAATCAGCGTTTTTTATAGCCATTATTGATGACAAAATTTGGTCAAATCTACGGGCTATTGTTTCACCTCTCGGGCTCAGACAATTGCTGAATGCAATAGAGACAAGGTAGAACCCCATGCCGGATTATGGTGACTTATTGAGATTTTTGGCACAGAACCCCCCTGCGCTTGAGGCCGAACGACGCGTACATGCGTCTCTTCTGGAATTATTAGGTGCCTGTCTTCGTGAGGCACCCGATGCATCGCTTATGAATGATGCCCCCGTTGGTGAGGCTCACCATCCTTTGAACGATCCGCATTTTCACTAGACCCTCCTTGCTGTGTGATTGCTATTAAACGAGCTTTCGTGCCTGCATTTTTTGTGCGCGCTCCCATGCCCCTTGCCCCCGACGAGCGGGCATTCTCCCCTCCTTCAAGATGAATGTTTTATGAACCAGACATTCAGATCAGACACATCTCCGATCATCTAAAGTAGCTTCAAGTTCAAAGGACACACCCGCTGGATGTGTCCACAAACCAATGGAGGACTTTAGATATGAAACTTTCCAAAATGACATTTGCGGTAGCGATCGCAGGGGCACTCAGCGCAGGCTCTATGCTTCTAACCACATCAACTCCTGCGGCAGCTGGCCCGCATGGCCGTATGTGTCGTGGCCCTGTTCACGCAATGGCAATGTCTGGCGGTCCGTTTAAACCATTTTATGTCAAGAAAATGCAGGCGCGACGCAAGGCTGTTCGCAAATGGCGCCGTAAAACATCCAATCGCTTTGGTTTTGAATTTCGCAAATGGCGCTTTGCGAAGGCAAAAGATATTCACTTTGAACGCCGCGGCCCTCGCGTAATCGCCTATATCAAAGGCAAACCATGTGCGCGGCACTTTGTCAGGCACGATCGTCGTGATCACTTAAATGATCGGACATTCAGCAATCATCGTCAGACTGACCTCAATATCCGACCACATCGGATAAGCGACCACCGGACCCACTATTGATCATTTAGAGCGATCCAACAATTGTTTGGATCGCTCTTTTTTTAAATTTGCCGCGCTTTAGCGCTAAGCCACCCACTCCCACCACCCCGAGCCACCCCTGGCATTCTCCTTAAGGGTGTTCGGGGTGGGGTGGGAGTATCTTTTTTAGATTGGGCGCGCCCGAAACTTAATGTCTGCTCTAGGGGCATTGCGGCTCAAATCTTCTTGTGAATGCCGCCAACTATTATGCTTACTCCGTGATGGAGGGGTTTACAGGCCTGCCTGTACCCCTCCATTATTTTTTTGAACAACAGGAATTGAATTTCTGGTCAAAGGGAGTTTAGGCTTTGGGTAAAATTGCGTGGATAGGATTAGGTGTCATGGGTGCTCCCATGGCAGGGCATCTTGTGACAAAGGGCGGGTTTGAAGTCACGGTTTTTAACCGAACCCGCTCAAAAGCGGACGAATGGGTGGCACGTTATGGCGGATTGGTTGCGGACACCCCCAAGGCTGCGGCGCAGGATGCTGATTTCGTATTTTGCTGCGTTGGCAATGATGATGACCTGCGCGCGGTGACGACGGGGGCGGACGGTGCGTTTCAGTCGATCAAACATGGTGCGGTCTTTGTCGATCATACAACGGCGTCAGCGGATGTGGCGCGGGAGCTTGATCAGGCTTTGCTGTCACGAGGTGCAGGATTTCTTGATGCACCGGTTTCGGGTGGTCAGGTGGGAGCGGAGCAAGGTGTGCTCACGGTCATGGTTGGCGGCAAACAGGGTGATTTCGACCGGGCTCTGCCATTGATCAAACAATTCTCCCGGAAAATCTCATTGATGGGACCGGCGGGGGCGGGACAGCTTACAAAAATGGTCAATCAGATTTGCGTTGCGGGTCTGGTGCAAGCGCTGGCTGAGGGGCTGCATTTTGCCGAAAAAGCAAAGCTCGATATTCCACTGGTTATTGAGACGATATCGAAAGGTGCTGCGCAATCGTGGCAAATGGAAAATCGCTGGGAAACCATGAAGGACGGTGAATTTGATTTCGGCTTTGCGGTCGACTGGATGCGTAAAGACCTCAATATCTGCCTTGATGAGGCAACACGGAACGGAGCGGCGCTGCCTATAACCTCAACGCTGGAGGGCTGGTACGCTGAAATCCAGGACATGGGTGGCGGACGCTGGGATACATCGAGCCTTATCGAGCGGCTGCGGCAACAGGCGCCTGGGCAATCCTTTGATACCGGTAACGCGCCAGATTAAGGGCTATTTACGCATAATATAGGCACAGGGCTGAAATGTTTGCCATTGCGGATGCGGTTTTGCCGGTACGGTTTGCAAATAAGCCGCCATTATTGAAATCACCACAGACCAGTTTCCCAGTTTCCGAGGGACAGCTTTAGCGCATGGAGTATTTTGAGATTTGACCCACGCCAATTGCGGCGCCATGCGGGTTAATTGGCGAATTTAAGCGGCAGGGCTGTAGTGAATTTCATCTGCTCCATAGCAAATGTAGAACTCACATCGGTTATCTCAATTTGAGATATCAGTCGTTTATAGAAATCATCATAGGCTTTGATGTCGGATACGACGACTCGAAGAAGATAATCGACCTTGCCGCTCATGCGGTATAGCTCAACCACTTCGGGAAAGGCGGTCACGACGGACTGGAATTTATCGAGCCAGTCTTTGGAGTGTGCACTTGTTGTGATCGAGACAAAAACTGTAACGCCCGCATTGACCTTCTCGGGGTCAAGCAATGCGACACGCTCCTTGAGGATGCCCTTTTCCTCAAGCTTTTGGATGCGTCGCCAGCATGGTGTCGTCGAGAGGCCGATCTGTTTTCCGATCTCTGCGACCGGGGTCGTGCTGTCTGCCTGCAATATCTCGAGAATCTTTAAGTCCATCTTATCCATGGCGATAAAAAACCTTGTAGAATTTAATTTTGAATGACGCTCTTAAATGAATTATTATTTTCTATATATACGACATTAGTCCGCAATAATAGTTTTATTTTCTATTTTTATATCAATTCTGCCTTGCAAAGACCAGCTAGTGATGACAAATATAAGCTATTGAATAAAACACCGGGACGCCAAGGCCGCCTGCATACTGAATAAAATCAGTTTTGGCCCACCAGATTAGTCCCTCAATAGCGATAGAGTTGGAAATATGACAGATTTCAGAGCGATAAATCCAAGCTTTAGTGTTGCCGCACAAATTGATCGCGAAGATGTGGTGAAAGCCCGCGAGCAGGGTTTTCATACACTGATAAACAATCGGCCGGACGCCGAACCGGGTGTGGAATTTCCATCGCAAAATGCCGATATTGCGGCCCAACATGCTGGTCTGGAATTTGTCTACCGGCCTACTGAAAACCATCTGGTTTATAGTGATCTCTCGGTCGATGGTTTTATTACCGCCTTGTCCGGTCGTTCTGCACCGGTATTGGCTTATTGCAAATCGGGCACACGCTGCGCGATACTTTGGGCATTGGCGGCCTCACGCTTTCAACCCAGCGATCAGGTATTTGATTATCTGATGGAACAGGGATTTGAAGAGCTTGATATGCTTGACGAGGATATGGCGGACCAGTCGGCCAGATTTTTGGGGGATAGCGCTCATGGTGCAAATATCCCTGAGATCTTCCGGCTGGAACTCAGCCCCGCGCAAAGTGCGTCCAATCGCTCGAAAGCGGCTTAACAAGCATCCCGCATATGGGTTATATCAGCCGCGCTTTGACTTTTTTTGTGACCCGACCCACTAGTGGGCGCGATCTGGACGGGGGCTCGCACGCTCAAGACTTCAGCCGTGCTTTGACCTCTTGCTTCAGGCGCGGCAGCACATCAGCCTCAAACCACTGATTTTTCTTTATCCAGGAATTGTTGCGCCATGACGGGTGCGGCAAGGCGAGATATTTTCGTCCCTCGTTGCGGTCCAGATATTGCCGCCAGTTTTTAACCGTTTCGGTGAGGCTGGCTTTGCGTTCGCGTCCCAAATGATATTTCTGGGCGTAAATGCCAACAAGAATAATGAGATCAAGTTGCGGCAAGAGCCGGAATAGCTCATCATGCCAGTGCTGCGCACATTCTTTTCTTGGCGGAAGATCCCCTCCCTTTTCGTTCAGACCGGGAAAACAAAAACCCATAGGGATGATTGCAAGTTGGTTTGGGTCATAAAACTGCTTTTCACCAATCCCCATCCAGTCACGTAGACGTTCGCCTGAAGGATCGGTAAAGGGGATGCCAGATTTGTGCACTCTTGTGCCCGGTGCCTGACCGCAGATAGCCATCCGCGCAGCTGAGCTTACCTGCAGAACCGGTCGCGGCTCATGGGGCAGAGGGGCTTTAATGGGTGCCTCAATGCATTGCCGACATGCGCGGATATTGTTTTCAAGGGTTTCAAGTTTATTGCCCATTGTCTAACTGCATGCTCACGCCTCAGCACTGGGTCTCGCGCTGAGCTCCTCATGCCAACGCGCAATATTCGTCAGATTTTCAGGGACGTTTAATTGTGCGGGCTTGAGGAAATCAATTGCGACCATGGCGGTAATGTCGGCTATTGAATAATTCGCACCTGCGACATAAGCACTGCTGGCCAATTGCGCATCAAGGATTTCCATGCATTCAACGGCCTTGGGGGCATTTGCTTCGCCCCATTCCTTAACCTGCGGCACTTCAAGCCCTGCCATGTTTGGATTGAGATGGCGAAAATGCTGGGCGACATGGAAAAATAATCCGTGTTCCATGCGCCTGTTCCACATTTCAACGATTGCGCGCTCGAGAGGGCCTGTGCCAAAGAGAGCCGGGCTTGGCTGCAGCTCTTCAAAATAGCGGCAAATAGCAACGGTTTCTGCGATATATGTACCGTCATCAAGAACAAGGACGGGCACGCGCTGACCCGGATTTCTTTTGGTAAAATCTTCGCTTTTGTGTTCGTCCTCCATGATACTGATTTGCTCATATGGGATTTCGATCCCTTTTTCCTTGAGAAAAATCCGTACACGACGTGGGTTGGGTGCCATTCTGGTCTCGATGATTTTCAAAGGGATACCTCATTGGGTTGGTGGAATATTAACATAGGATATCGCGCTTGCCGGACCAATTTCAAATCACATGTTTTTGTCCCGCCACTCCCGGGGACGCATAAATGTGCCTGACCAGATGCCTCGTTTCTTGTTCCGCGCCGTGCGCTCCTCATTGCGGTAATGGCCATAGCTCACGGCCCAGCCATTTTTGACCTGCGTGAGATTTAGATTGGTCCGTCCGGCAAAGCATGTGGCCAAAAGGCGCCTATGCTTGTCGCGTTTTTCGACTTCACATTTTACTCGCTCACGCCCGATAAGCGCGCGCAGCCGATCTGCCGACTGCCTGCCGCATGGCCAGTTACGACCGTCCCGCTGGCACATTTGTCGTCCTTCAGGCGCGTCAATTCCGACGAGACGCACTTCCATTCCATCAACATAAAGGCTGTCGCCGTCCACAATCCGCGTCTTTCCTTCGATTATACCGGGTACGGATTTGGCATCACGCGGTGCGTCATTAATACCTGGAAACAGCCAGTTTAACACGACGAGCACGGCGGCCAATATGAGGAATTTTATCAGATCGCTGCTCTTCAATGGACACCTCCTCGGTCGCGCGTATAAATTACTGGGTAAACTGATCAATCCAGAGCACTTTCCGGTCCATTAAAATCAATTCTGTTTCTCAGGCAGCGAATTGATCCAGCAGGAGGGCGATGCTGGTCGATCTGGATGATCGGCAAAGTCGCCTGTCATAATGGGTTCAATTGACCGAAAAGTGCTCTGGTAACCTGAATTTAGGGATTTTGGACCAAAGTCAAGTTTGGAATTCTTAATAACCCCATATCCTGCATGCTGCTCAATCAGAAATATTGCATTTGAACAGGGTTGGGAAAGGGCAAAAATAAAAAGAATAATGGCCATTATTGACCCTCAAATCGCAGATGCTGATAAGCGCGCGTTCGTTCGCGCCAAGCGCAAATCCGTTCGGAATTCGACGTCTGAACAGGTGAAAGATCTGCGGGCCAAACTTTCAAACGATCAGGATTTCGACTCGCAATTCGCCTATGACCGTCTCGCGATATTCGTGCGCAATGAATTGGCGGCGACAATCACCATCCCCTTGCTCGCAATCGTCATCGCAGTGGCGTTACATTATTGGGCGCCTCTAAACGAGGTTGTCACCTGGCTTTTTGCGGTGTTGGCGACGAAGGCACTTTTGCTTTGGTTTGGCCGAATTTTTCTGAAAATGGAACGCACCGATATTAACATCGCAAAATGGCACCAAAAGCTGGTTACTCTGGAGTTTATTCACGGAATTGCGTGGGCGGGCGTTGCTTTTATCGCGATAAATTCAGCCGAGCCTGCGGTACATATGCTGGTATTTGCATCAGTGGTGGTTGTCATTGCGATCCGGGTGATGTTTGCCTCATCGGTCATGTCCATAGTTTATGCAGGAACAGTACCGCTGACGGTGGCCTTATTGTCTCGATTTATCTATCTAGATAATGCGTTCTATTTTACATTGGCGTCTCTTGCTTGCGGCGTTCATGTCTATTTTATTTTTCTGGCTAATGGGCTGACATCGACATTTGGCACCATGCTCGAATTTAGAGCCGAAAAAGACCTGCTTATTGCTGAGCTTGAGGAGGCCAAAGCGATCTCGGACAGTGCGCGGGCACGGGCGGAAGCGGCATCGATGTCAAAGTCCCGGTTTTTGGCCACCATGAGCCATGAACTTAGAACACCGCTAAATGCGATCCTGGGTTTCTCCGAGGTCATGGATAGAGAAATCATGGGGCCAATTGATAACGATATGTACAAAGAGTACGTCAATAATATTCATGACAGCGGCCAGCATTTGCTCAAACTCATCAATGAGATCCTCGACCTATCGCGCATTGAGGCGGGAAAATATGAGCTCCTTGAAAAAGATATCATGCTGGATGATATGGCGCGGGATTGTAACAATCTTTTGGCGCTCAAGGCATCGGGCAAGCATGTCACTTTCGTGGAGGACTATGCGCCTGATCTGGCTCCTATTTGGGCGGATGAAAAAGCGGTCCGTCAGATCTGCCTCAATCTTTTGTCAAATGCCGTCAAATTCACACCGCCTAACGGTTTGATTACGACGACTATTGGCACATTGGAAAACGGCGAGCAGTTCATGCGGATAACTGATACTGGACCGGGTATTCCTGAATTGGAAATGCCTAAAATCATGCAGGCTTTTGGTCAAGGTTCGCTGGCCCATGAAAATGCCGAGGGGGGAACGGGACTTGGTCTGCCTATCGTAAAGAACCTTATCGAGCTCCATGGCGGGCGGCTGGAATTGACCAGCGTTTTAAGGAAGGGAACAACGGTAACCGTATATTTCCCTCCTAAAAGGGTTCTTGAAGTTATGGAACCATTGCAACCGCTTGGTCAGGAGATGCACCGCAGAAAATCAACTATCGTGAAGATGAATAAAGAGATTACTTCGCACTCCAAACCTGCATCTTCCAGTCCCGTTCAGAGCAACCGCATCCGCAGAGTACTCGGGAGATAGGATGGTGCCTGCTTGGGCGCGCTGGTAAAATCGGCAAGACTTCCTAAATATAGTCCATAAATTATGCCATTGAGACAGGCTCAATTGAGCGCCTGGCATGCCAGCATGTCCACGGCCAGAAAGAACCGATATTGGGAAAACTGATTGTGCAAACCCCATGTATTGATATTTGCAAAATAGACAATGACAGTCGTCTTTGTTTGGGCTGCTGGCGCTCGATCGATGAAATTGCTCGCTGGTCGCAAATGAGCGATGTTGAACGGGCGCAAGTGATGAACGCACTGCCCGGTCGGGAAACACTGTGGTCAAAGGAGACGTGAAATGGGTGTATGGATTGCTCTAGGTATCGTTATCTTTGCAGGTCTCGTTCTCGTCCTGCCGCAAGAGGCTGGAACGCTCTCGGGACTTGAAAGCTCGGATATTGCAGTTTTGGCCTCGGGTTTAGCACTTCTTGTCTTTCTGGGGTTTCCGCTGCTTGGCGACTACCGGGGGCGCATGGGGCAGGCCGCAAAAGATTTACTGAGCTGGATGGCTCTGGGGCTTGTGCTGGTTACTGGCTACAGTTTTCGCGACGAATTGGCACCGATTTTATCGCGTGTTTCATCTGAACTTGTTCCTGCGGGCACTGCGCTCAGGGTCGGTGACGTGGAGAGAGGTGAACAGGCGGTTCGGATCAGGCGCGCGGGAGGGGGGCAATTCCTGGCCAAGACGCAGGTGCAAGGAGTTTCCATCAAGATGCTTGTTGATACCGGTGCCTCGACGGTCGTGCTCACGCAAAGTGATGCAATAAGGATTGGCGTTGATATTTCCAGCCTTCGCTATCTGGTCCCGGTGCAAACGGCCAATGGCACAACCCATGCCGCAAGAGTTCATTTGCGGGACGTTTCCGTCGGAATTGTTGGTATAAACGGGGTGGAAGCGCTCATCGCAAAGCCCGGTGCATTACATCAATCGCTTCTTGGTATGAGTTTTTTAAGCCGTTTGAGGTCTTATGAGTTCTCAGGAGATTTTCTGACGCTCAGAAGTTAAGGCATTCCATCCCCTCAACCACTGACGTCAAGTCATCGTCTGGTTGGTTTTGCGTAATATTGAGAATATGAGGGTTCCAATGTCTTCTGGTCTAAAACACGTTCTTCTTGAGGGCACTGCGTGGCTATGTCTTGTCGCGAGTGTTTTTTTCAGCGTTTTCTATTTTGACGAAATAAAGGGCATTGCACAGGCCATGCTTGATAAGGGGGGCGAGGTTGTGGTAGCCGGCAGGCAGGCCGCTTCAGCCAGGTCTGGGGGCGTGAGGCACGTAGCTGTAGATGACAGCACTCTCAGCAATTTTGGCCGAACAGTTCACCTGAAAGCCAGTAGGCGAGGGCATTTTTTCGCGCGTGCCTGGATCAATGGACGGGCGATAAATGTAATGGTGGATACGGGAGCCAGTGGCGTTGCACTGACGGCTGATGACGCGGATACGATCGGTGTATTTGTGGGTGCCAACGATTTTACCCGGCGATCACGGACAGCTAATGGCATTGTCCACTCTGCACCTGTGACGCTTGATAGCATACGGATTGGTGACATTGAAGTTGACAATGTCGAGGCGTCTGTCAGTCAACCGGGCCGTCTGCATATTACATTGCTTGGAATGACCTTTTTGAGAAAACTCAGCCAGGTCGAATTCCGGGGTGAGCAACTCGTTCTTACCCAGTAGGGGGGGCTGATCTTTCTTGGTTGATCAGCTTATCGGTGCTCAGATTTTTCGCTCGCGGCTACTCGTTGGACGCGAGTTTTGCGCTCAGGCTTTTTGCACCGATGACAATTTTCTGCACGGTGCTGAACATGCAGGAAAACGGATTAAAACCGCCACCTGTCCCGCATGAGCTACCATTTTCTAGCTGGCGGAAGCCTGCCAGCTTTTTCAGCGCATCGGGGTCTTTGCCGTGGGCGCTAACCTTATAAAGTAGTTCCTTGATCTTTTCGGGGTCATGCACACCGCTCATGCGCGAAAGGATGATTTCGTTTCCGGGCAGGGCGTTTTTGTTGGCCGGGAAAAAGATCATCGTCGGTGTACCTGTGACGTTCCACTGTTTTGAAAGGGTCGTCTCTGTCATCTGGCCACCGTCAAGATCAACGATGGATGCGTAGCTGTTAATGTCAACGCGGACGAGTTCAAACTCGCGGTCTAAAAGGCGCTTGATATCCGGGCGCACAAGAATTTCAGTGTCGAGCTTATGGCAATAGTAGCAGCCGCGGGCTTCAAATAACACGGCCAGTTTTTTACCAAAGGGAGCTGCTGCCTCGCGTAATTTCTTGAGATTGCCTTTCAGCTCCTCGCGGTCATAGCTTGTTTTTATAGAACCTGTTGTCAGGATATTGCGTACAACACGTGATTTGTCGCGTTTGAACCAGGCGGGACCGGTGATGAATTCGCCGATTTCTTTTGCGTTTTGAGTTGTGGTACTGGCGAAGTCTTTCGCGCGTTTAATGAGCTCCGCATTATCGCTCACGCCAGCCATTTTTGACGCTGTCTCTGCTTGAGCGCTTTGGACGAGATAGTCATTGGCCTGCAAGACGGTCAATCCGGTCGCTAAAATAAATATTGCAAAATACTTCATCAATGTCCCTCTTGATTGAGCGAAGTTTTACGTCATACCGCAATGTGCTGCCACTAAATCGCTGCGCGACCAGACTGCGCCGCGGAATGCTAGCGTTTTTGAACAAAGCACAATTCTTGCGACAAACTCTGCATGACGTAATGGTCATGCCACACTATTCAGGCTCATATTGTGTTCATCTGAAAAAATTCAATTGAGTAGAAAATTTTTCCAAACCTAAAGAGCAAAATAGAATCGAAACGCAACAAACGTCAGAAATGTGGCAAATGCAAGCTCCAAGGTGCGCCTTGATATGCCGTGAGCGGTCGCAACACCCAATGGGGCTGTCATTACGCTCAATGGTGCGACAATTAGCACCCCCAACAGGCTGACATAGCCGAATGATCCGGGGGGCAGGTTTGGCGCACTCCATCCTGCCCATACATAACCCAGAGTGGCGGGAAGTGCAATTATTGGTCCCATTCCAGCGGAAGTGGCCACTGCATTGTGGATATTGCGGCCGTATATGGTCATATAGGACGTCATCATGGCGCCGCCACCGACACCGATCAGGGTTGATAGAATACCAATGATGCCGCCAATTATCTTGCCAGTTATGCCTTTTGGCAGCTCATCGCCAAGTTGCCACGCCCCCTCGCCGGCTACCAATTTGGCGGCAATAAAGGCGCAGACGCCGATATAGGTCATTTTCAGGACATTGCCGTCAACGGAACTTGTGATGAGTGTGCCGATGCCCACACCAATGAGGAGCGGCAGGGCCATTGATTTTACAAGCGCGCGGTCGAGTGCGCTGCGGGCGTCATGCTTGCGTGCTGATTGAATGGACGTGGGCAGGATAACGGCGAGCGCTGTTCCGACGCTCAGATGCATGAGGATGCTCTGGTCAACGCCAAGAAAGCGAAAGAGCTCATAAAGGATCGGCACCAGAATGGAACCACCGCCAATTCCCAGGAGTCCGGCCATGAAGCCTGTGACCGCCCCGCCTATGAATAGTGCGACGATGAGGGGCAGCATTTCGGCTGTGGCTAGATTTTCGAGCACCCAATATTCTCCCAATGTCCTGTGTTTGGTTGTTCAATCAGTTGGTGGTTCGGGGTTTGCTGATGATCCGGTTGCGGGGATGGGTTGTATTGGCATGTCTGGCTGTTTGATGTGGGAGATTGCCTCCTGCAGAACTGCAAGTCCAGCACCCTCTCGACAGGCGTTCTCACTTAAGTGACGCCTGAAGGCGCGCGCACCAGGCTGGCCGTGATAGAGCCCCAATATATGCCTGGTCATTTGATGCAGGCGGGTGCCGCGTCCAAGCTCGCGCTCTATATATTCCATAAACGCCTGCATGACATCGCATCTCGTTCTTTTCTCAGGTGCTGCGCCATAAATTTCTGCGTCCACGTCACTTAGCGTCCAGGGCAGGTGATATGCCGCCCTGCCCATCATGACGCCGTCAACGCGGGTAAGATGAAGTTTTGCGTCTGCAAGGTTTTCAATGCCGCCATTGATGATGATTTCAAGTTGCGGGCGGTTCTGCTTAAGGCGGTAGACGCGGTCGTAATTTAATGGCGGAATATCGCGGTTTTCCTTGGGGCTTAAACCGCTCAACCAGGCTTTACGGGCATGGACGATGAAGGTTTGCACACCCGTTGCCGCGACTTTCTCAACAAAATTGTTGAGATCTTTTTCGCTGTCCTGATCATCTATACCGATGCGGCATTTGATTGTCACCGGCCGGTCTGTGGCCTCCATCATAGCGGTCATGCATTCCGCCACGAGATCCGGCTCTGCCATGAGACAGGCACCAAAGCGACCTGATTGCACCCGGTCCGAGGGGCATCCAACATTGAGATTGATTTCGGCGTAACCAGCCTCATCACCAAATTTTGTCGCTTGCGCCAGGTCTTTTGGATCTGATCCACCAATTTGAAGGGCCACGGGCTGCTCGATTGGGTCAAAGGCCAGCAGGCGCTCGCGGGGACCGTGAATGAGGGCAAGAGCTGTGACCATTTCGGTGTATAGGAGTGTGTTTTTGGTCAACAGGCGATGGAACGCGCGGCAATGGCGGTCGGTCCAATCCATCATTGGTGCCACAGAAAAACGCCGGTCGAGCTCAGCTCCTTTGGGCAGACCCGACCTTTGATTATCAATTTGCCTGTTTGTCTCAATTTTCATTTGGCTGATTTAGCATATTCGAGCTATGTGAGTGGCAGAAATCAAACTCTCTGATTAAAAAATCTACCTCGCGGTCTAAAAAACAATTTCTCCGATTAAAATAGTGTAATTCAATGACATCTCCTTCAGATAAACTACTTGCTGACAAACCGCTGACAGTCGCAGCCTTCTATAAATTTGTTGCACTTGATCGGCTTGATGAGCTGCAAATTGCAATCAAGACATTTCTTGATGCGCGCGGGATCAACGGGATGGTGCTCCTTGCTCCGGAAGGTATCAACAGCACGATTGCGGGCGAAGACGAGGCGATATCCGACTTCATCACCTATTTGCAGACGGGCAATATTTTTGGGGGTGCGTTTCGCGATCTTGCACCAAAATACTCTGAAGCGCGGTCAATGCCCTTCCTGCGTTGCCGTGTGCGCCTGAAAAAGGAGATTGTGACATTGCGCGCCGACGGCGTTGATCCGACGCGCGAGGTTGGCACCTATGTCGCACCTTCAGACTGGAACGCGCTTATTGCGCGTGACGATGTTGTGCTTGTGGACACGCGCAATAATTACGAGACCGCTATTGGTACATTTGAGGGTGCGATTGATCCTGAAACGGATCATTTTACTGAGTTCAAGGATTTTACGACAAGCAATCTTGATCCAGCAACAAACAAGAAAGTTGCGATGTTCTGCACTGGCGGCATTCGCTGCGAGAAAGCGTCGGCCTATCTTTTGGCTGAGGGCTTTGAAGAGGTTTATCACCTTGAAGGCGGCATCCTCAAATATCTCGAAGAGGTTGAAGAAGAGGAAAGCATGTGGCGCGGCTCATGCTTTGTCTTTGACGAGCGGGTCGGGGTTGAGCACGGGCTCAAGCTTTCTGATCATACGCTTTGCCGGGCATGCCGGTGGCCATTGTCTGCCGATGACCGGACGCACCCTGATTATATCGAAAACATCCAGTGCGCCCATTGCAAGGACAGTTTTGATGACGCCAAGCGGAACACGGTGATTGAGCGGCAACGGCAGATGGATTTGGCGAAAGCCCGCGGCGAGGCGCATATGGGGGACGCTGGGCGCAAATCGGCGCTGGCACGACGTGCCGCCAAGCGCAAGCAAAAAGAGATGGAGCGGGCTTTAACAAAATCGCGTATTGCTGGTGGAGCCCGCTAGAGCGCCGGAGATTTCACAATCGACTTATAAAGGGTGCCTTGGGCGGTCGGAGACGATGCGCCTTGCCTTAACCCGGGCTTAGCTTCTTTAGTCTGGACCTGATACGGCAATGCGGCACGTTTGGGTCTTTGATAAAGGAAATTGAGCGGCGTGTGACGCAGAACCGCAAAGACCAGCAGCGGGGTTGTGAGTGCTGTGAGCCAGACAATCAGGGACACCAGACCGATATCCTGAATTATGTTCAACTTTGCCAAGACAAGGCGGGTGATCGCCATTGGGATGGTGAAGGAAAGATAGAGAACGATCGAATTCTGTCCGCAAAAGCGAATGAATTTTGCGATGGAGAATTGATGCGCGAATTCCGATATGAGCACGCTGACAAGTACGATGCTCAAGGCTCCAAACAGCCCCAGCGCAATTGAAATAAGGGGCAGTGACGCGAAAGTCGGCCAACCCTCAAAGGGGCTCGGGCTAAAGGCAAGTACGCCGTTGATAATCGCCCAGGCGGTTATGATCGATAGTGCCAGGGGAATATTATTGCGTGCCCGTTCGGCCAGTTTAAAAACGTGTGGTGAGGCGAGATAGCCGGCTACGAAGAACACGTAATAATGCACGGCGAACTCATCAATGGCCTGCCACCCTGTGTGGATGACGGCGAGCTGCAACATCACGGCAAAGGAGAAGAGCGCCCAGCCGGGCAGGCTGCGCAATAATTTTGTCACGACAAAAAAGAGCGGCAGCACATAGATGAACCAGAGGGCGGGATAAGGATTTATAATCGCTTCATATAGTTCAGAACCGATGTGACCGGTGGTAAATTGATGTTTTCCCAGCGCCTTAAAAGCAATCAGTATCACCGCCCATATGGCATAGAACCAGGCGAAGTGAACGACTTTTTTATCGAGGTAGTGCGCCCAGCTGCGCGGCATGGCGAGTGGCAAAAAGAGGGCTGAGAGAAAGAAAAAGTCGGGCATGCGGAAGGGTTGGGCGAAGGCGACGACATAATGCATGAAGCCTTCACTGCCGTAGAGTTTTTCGACACCCAGGGTCGAATGCATCATTACCACGAAGGCGATGCAAATGCCCTTGGCGTAGTCGAACCAGGCGATATTTTTATTGCGCTCGGACCGGGAACGGGATTCGTATGTCGCGTCGGATTGTTCCAATGTTTCGCCTATTGGCGATTTTGATTTTGATATGGACGTGGTGTCGCGCGGGCGTACCACGCACCAAACACGGTTAGTAAAATAGCCGCTCATTGCTGCAATCGTTTTGTTCTGGGACATATTGGCTCTTCTCGTGCTTTATTGTGGTCCGGGCAATAGCTTTTCTGCATGAGGCGTGCCAGCGGGGGATATCCCGCTTCCAACGTAGCCGGAATTTGTCTAGAGTGATTTTCAAATCATACCACTTTGCAAAACTCGTCCTTCACTTTGAGAAGCCAAGCCCTATTGCGCGCTTTTATCTTTAAGCGACCGCGGGCGAACCGATTGGATATCGTCACTTATGAAAACCTCAACGCCGCAAACCATTCATCTCAAGAATTATCAGCCCGCGCCCTATCTCATCAAGACTGTCTATCTTGATGTGTCCCTGCATCCATCGACAACGGTTATTGTCTCAAAGCTTAAAATCGCGCCAAACAAAGCTGCGATTAAGGGCAAGGCATCCGGTAAATCGGTGCCGCTCACGCTTGACGGTGAGAACATCAAACTTCTCGGCATTAAAATCGGCGGGCGTGTGGTTGAAGCCGCGCAATATTCTGTTGATGACCGGTCGCTCACAATCAAGAACCCGCCCCAGAAAGCCTTCACCCTGGAGATAACGACCCAATGTGACCCGGAGGCCAACAAGGCCCTTTCGGGGCTTTACCGGTCGAGCGGCGTTTACTGCACACAATGCGAGGCCGAGGGCTTTCGGCGCATCACCTATTTCCTCGACCGGCCGGATGTGTTGGCGACATATAAAGTGCGGATTGAGGCAGATAAGGCGCAAGCGCCGATCCTTCTTTCAAACGGCAATCTGACCGAAAGCGGCAAGGCCGGGGACGGCAGCCGTCATTTTGCCGTGTGGGAAGACCCGCATCCCAAGCCCTCATATCTATTTGCGCTGGTGGGTGGGGACCTGGCGCTTAAAAAATCATCTTTCAAAACCAGGTCCGGCAGGAAAGTCGATCTTCGGATTTATGTGGAACCGGGCAAGGAAGACCGCTGCGACTGGGCTATGGATTGCCTAAAGCGCTCGATGCGGTGGGATGAGAAGCGTTTTGGTCGCGAATATGATCTCGATATTTTCAATATCGTTGCGGTTTCGGATTTCAATATGGGGGCGATGGAGAACAAGAGCCTCAATGTTTTTAATGACCGCTTGGTGCTGGCCTCGCCAGATACGGCGGCTGACGGGAATTATGCGGCGATTGAATCGGTTATCGCTCATGAATATTTTCATAACTGGACGGGCAACAGAATCACCTGTCGTGACTGGTTCCAGCTTTGCCTCAAGGAAGGTCTGACGGTCTTTCGGGATCAGGAATTTTCGATGGATGAGCGATCACGCACGGTGGCGCGGATCGATGATGTCAGGATGCTAAAAGCACATCAGTTTCCGGAAGATTCCGGGCCTCTGGCTCATCCCGTGCGCCCGGCAAGCTATATTGAGATCAATAATTTCTATACGGCAACGGTGTACCAGAAGGGTGCCGAGGTTTGTCGCATGATCCATACCATACTTGGCGAAAAGGGATTTCGCGCAGGCATGGATCTTTATTTTGACCGTCATGACGGTGAAGCGGCGACGGTTGAAGATTTCCTCAAGAGCTTTGAGGACGCGAATAAAGTCGATTTGAGCCAGTTTGCTCTTTGGTATTCTCAGGCAGGCACACCGGAACTGGTTGCGTCGTTTGACTATAATGAAACCAAGAAAACCGCCAAGCTTACTTTTGAGCAAGTGCTGCAACCAACACCAGGGCAAAGCCGCAAGAAACCAATGCACATTCCGGTGCGCATGGGGCTCGTTGGTCCGTCCGGGAAAGACATCACGCTCAAAACAAAACGGGGAGATGTCATCAAGGACGGCGTATTGCATCTTCGGAAACGACGTGAGATTTTCGAATTTGTCGGTATTTCCGAGCGCCCGGTGCCGTCGCTGGTGCGCGGGTTCTCGGCACCTGTCAATCTCACCCTTGATATGTCTAGCGGCGATCTGGCGTTTCTTATGGCGCATGATAGTGACCTCTATAATCGCTGGCAGGCTGCGCAAATCTACGCCACACGGCGGATTATCGAAATGGTTGATGCCATTCGTTCAGGCAAACGCCTGACCCGAGGCAAGCATTTCTCAGAAGCACTTGCATTGAGCATCGAGGACGAAAAACTTGAACCGGCCTACCGGGCACTTTGCATGCAATTGCCATCTGAAACCGACATTGCGCGGGTGATCGGCCGGGATGTTGATCCGGGAGCCATTCACAAAGCTCGAAAGGCATTTGCGAAGCGGGTCGCCTCTGATCTGGCGCCACAATTAAAGCAGATCTACAAATCGTCAGTCGTTAAGGGTGATTACTCGCCTGACGCAAAAAGTGCTGGTTTGAGATCGCTCCGCATAAGCGCCCTGTCGCTCCTTTCAAATATTGGCAGTGATGAGCAGATCAGGATGATCGGTACCCATTACCGTTCTGCCAAAAACATGACCGACCAGAGTGCCGCGTTGATGTTGCTCGCAGACTTCAAACACGCGGAACGTGACAAGGCGCTCAGCCATTTTTATAAACGCTATAAAAAGGATCATCTTGTTATCGACAAATGGTTCAGCATTCAGGCGATGTCGAGCGCGAGTTCTACGCTGAATGATGTCAAAAAATTGCTATCCCATGAGCTTTTCTCGATCAAGAACCCAAATAAGGTTCGCTCTTTGATAGGAGCGTTTGCGAGCTTTAACGCGACCGGGTTTCACCGGGCTGATGGCGCTGGATACAATTTTATTGCAGAACAGGTGCTCGAAATTGACAGCTTTAATCCGCAGGTTGCATCCAGGATGCTCAGCAGCTTCCGCAACTGGAGAACGCTGGAGGCGGGGCGCCAAAAACTCGCACGCAAAGCATTGCAGCGAATTGCTCGCAGAAAAACTCTGTCTCCTGACGTTTATGAAATCGTGACCAAGATGCTTGGATAAAAATACTCCGTGTACGCAACCATAAGTCAGTCGACATCCAATTAGTGTGACTCAATACGCACAGTTTTGTGAAATTACGAATTATCTACCAGGTCGATTCTGTTCCTTGTGGACAGAAGGGGGTGATTCGCAACATTATGAATAGAGTGATTCGCGAGCTGGGCAGGCTCGATTTCGTAAATTTTATATCTACCAGGCTATTTCAGGGAGCTTGTACATGGCGCGGGCATTGTTCGTCCGGCTGAGAGATTTCGTGCGCTTTGTTTGGGGTCGGACAAAGCAAACCGTTTCTTGGCTGAACATTAATCTATCTCAACACACTACTCTCCGTAGACTGAGCTATGCCGGACAAGGGGCTGCCTTCATGGCGCTCTTGTCAGCCGCGCTTTCTGATGGTCATGGTATATCGCCTGCTCAGGCGTCTGATCATGGGGCTGCCACAAATATTCAGGCCAGCTTTATTCCCTATGATTTCACGTCATTCTTCATTGTGCTCGCTGTCGCTCTTCTTGTGATGACGAATTTGACGATGTGGCGTCAACGCAAAGACCTGGACATCACCAAGCTGGACATCACCAAGCTGGACACGACCAAGAAAGATGCCAAAAACTCTGATGAACCCTCGAGGTCTGAACAATCAGCTCCTCTTTCAGCCAAATCAGAGCACACGCTTTCGTCTGACATTGTTCTTGCGCGTTCAATTGACCTTGAGCGCCAATGTCAAAAACTCGCCCAGATCGCAGACCTCTCCCACCGTAAAAGCATAGAAACAAAACTAAATTGCCGTGTGCAAGAAGAGCGTTTGGCACGCATTTGCCATGACCTGCGCACGCCGCTCAATGCGGTGATTGGATTTTCAGATCTCATGCGACGCGAGATGTTTGGCCCGCTTGGTCACGACAAATATATGGAATATGCCGAGCATATTGGTGATAGCGGACACAACCTCCTGAACGCCGTTGACGATATTTTTGAGATGACCAGCGCGCAAATTGATGAGCCGCCCGTTCCAAACAGCGATACAGCAAGCGCGCCAACCATTATCACTCAGCCTACTGATGACCAAAACATCAGGGCGTCTGAGACAGCGGAGTAGACGTTCCCTCAGGTAGCGGAGCAGATGTTCCCTCAGTTTTTTCCAGTTCCGCCCCCTCATCATTATGGTGGCGCCGCCATTTATGGCGTCGGGTCTGATGCCTTAGAAACTCCATGCGTTCCTTCGGGCTCAGCTTGGCTGC
>Ga0209633_10000962_pt1 | contig 31399 bp, 31 predicted proteins | sample Cruoilmetagenom1_FD_187290 | JGI IMG/M metagenome (GOLD analysis project Ga0209633, IMG submission 187290) | Oil polluted marine microbial communities from Coal Oil Point, Santa Barbara, California, USA - Sample 1 (SPAdes) (version 2) | ecosystem: Environmental > Aquatic > Marine > Oil seeps ... | reverse complement strand
GCTGCGGATCGCATTGCAACGTCTAAAAGCGCATTACGATGAAACTTACGGGCCGCACGGGCCAATGATTGGCTAAGATCGGTTGAGATCAAAAAAGAAGCCCCGACAGATGATCGGGGCTTCTTTGAAAAATAGCAGGCGTTAGCCTTTTGTCAGATACTTCAGAACAGTTTCCGGTGAGGATTCGCCGTAAGGGTCATCACCGTGGTTGTCCTGGCGGCCTGGCTCTTCGAACCATGCCTCAACAACGCCATCCTTGATCACGGCGGCATAACGCCATGAACGCGGCCCAAATCCGATGTTGGATTTATCAACCAACATGCCCATCAAACGGGTGAACTCACCTGCGCCATCAGGGATAACTTTGACGTTTTTGATGTTTTGGCCCTGAGCCCATTTGTTCATCACAAAGGTGTCGTTTACGGCCAGGCAATAGATTTCATCAATGCCTTGGGCTTGGAAATCGGCAAAGCCGTCTTCATAACCGGGAAGCTGATAGGTGGAACATGTCGGCGTAAAGGCACCTGGCAGCGCGAACAAAACGACGCGTTTGCCTTTGAAATAGTCGTCCGTTGTTTTGTCTTCCCATTTGAATGGGTTGTCACCGCCGATGCTTTCGTCGCGCACGCGGGTGTGGAATGTCACTTGAGGGAGGGTTACGCCAGCTTTCATAATCATGTTCCTTTGATTTTTGTTGAGCGTTTGTAGCTGATATTTTGGCCACTTGCTTCTTAGACTAATTCTAAACTGGGTTCAAATAGGAAAAGGGCCGTTTCACGAAAAAACGGCCCCCTAAAATTGTTCGATCGTTGGTGTTGTGAATCAGCTGGCGCGTGTCAGGCCGGCCTTGAACACGATGCCCGCAAGCGCGCCGCCAACCAGTGGTGCTGCGATGAACACCCAGAGATCAGCCATTGCTTTGCCGCCTGCGAACAGGGCTGGGCCGATTGAGCGGGCCGGATTCACGGAAACACCCGTGACGTTGATCCCGACAAGGTGGATCGCGGCCAATGTCAGGCCAATCGCCAGACCAGCCATAGCAGCCGGTGCGCCATCTTGGGTCGCGCCCAAAATGACGGTGACAAAAACAAATGTTGCCACCAGTTCAAAAATCAGCGCGGCCGTCAGGCTGTATTCGCCCAAATACCCGGCACCAAAGCCGTTTTGACCCAGCCCGTTGGCGGCGACGGTATAGTCCGCCTTGCCTGTGGCGATCAGCATGATGATCAGTGCTGCAACAATTGCACCGATGATTTGCGCGATGGCATATTGCACAAAATCAGCCGACGACATACGCCCCGCGGCGACCATGCCCAAGGACACAGCTGGGTTCAAATGTGCGCCCGAAATAGCCCCGATTGAATAGGCCGCAGCAACGATTGACAGGCCGAAAGCCAGTGAAATGCCCATCATACCGATGTGCTCACCCATTAAGACGGCTGATCCACAGCCGAAAAACACTAGAATAAAGGTACCGAAGCCCTCTGCGATCATTTTTTTCATTGGTTGAATTCCCTCGTTTATTTGTTACTAGTCATGTAAATATACGTCGTCCTGCACGCCGCATTGGTAGCTGCGTGTTTAACGGGTACGTTACTACGAAATTAGGGGAATATCTGATGCGAGACCTCAAAATCCCAGAACAGCGTCATCCTGAAAAGGCCCGTAAACCGGACAATGCCCAGCCGAAAAAGCCCGATTGGATCAGGGTACGCGCCCCCGGCGGCGCTGGTTATGCCGACACGCACAAGATCATGCGCGAGCATGGCTTGGTAACGGTTTGCGAAGAAGCGGGCTGTCCCAATGTTGGGGAATGTTGGAATCAGGGCCACGCGACCATGATGATCATGGGCGAAGTTTGCACACGGGCTTGTAGTTTTTGCAACATTGCCACCGGCAAGCCGCCTGAGGCATTGGATGTGTTTGAACCAGGCCGTGTTGCCGATGCGGTAAAAAAACTGGGGTTGAACCATGTGGTGATCACCTCCGTGGACCGCGATGATGTCGAAGATGGCGGGGCCGAGCATTTCGCCCAAACCATCCGCGCCATTCGACGCCAAGCCCCTGACACCACAATCGAAATTCTGACGCCAGATTTCCTGAAATGCGCGCCCGAGGTGCTGGAAATCGTGGTCAAGGCCAAGCCCGATGTGTTCAACCACAATCTGGAAACTGTACCGGGGCTGTACCCGGAAGTGCGGGCAGGGGCGCGGTATTTCCATTCCCTGCGTCTGTTACAACGGGTGAAAGAGCTGGATCCGACCATGTTCACCAAATCCGGCATTATGGTGGGTCTGGGCGAAAACGAATTGGCGGTGCGCCAAGTCATGGACGATATGCGGGCGGCGGATGTAGATTTCCTGACCATTGGGCAGTATTTACAGCCAACGCCTAAACATCATGCTGTTGAGCGATTTGTGACGCCGGAAGAGTTCAAATCCTATGAAAAAGCCGCCTATGGCAAAGGCTTTTTGATGGTGTCGGCCACGCCATTGACGCGCTCCAGCTATCATGCGGGCGATGATTTCGCGCAGCTGCGCGATGCTCGTTTGACCAAACACGGACAAGCATAAATTACATATTTCTAAATGAATTCAACATCTAAGGGAGAAAGACAATGACCAATTTCACCAGACGCCAATCGCTTGCGCTGATGGGGGCTGCGGCCTCTGTGCCGATGATGGCCGGCCCCGCATTTGCCAATACCAAACTCAAGGTCGGTGCGCTGCGCTTTACCAGCCATGCGGCCAGCTTTGTTGCCCTTGAGCGTGGTTATTTCGCCGAAGAAGGTTTGGACGTCGAGTTTGAATTCTTCCAAGCCGCCCAACCTATGGCCGTGGCGATTGCATCGGGTGACGCGGATTACGCTGTAACGGCGATTTCCGGTGGCTTGGTTTCGCTGGCCGAAAAGGGCGCTGCTAAGGTGATTGGCGGGGCCTTGTCCGAGGAACCTGGTATTGACGGTCAGCTGATTTTGGCCAGCAACGCGGCGTTTGAGGCCGGATTGACGGACCCTAGCAAGCTGGATGGCAAATCCTTTGGCATGACTCAGCCCGGCTCCTCGTTCCATTACATGGGTGCAAAAATTGCGGCCGCCGAGGGGGCCAGCATGAATTTTAAACCGCTGAACAAGGTCGGTGCCATCATTGGCGCGCTGAAGTCCGGTCAGATTGATGCTTGGTCGATTGTACCACATATCGCCAAGGCCTTGGCGGGCGGCGGTGCTGTTCAAGTCATCGGCAAAGTATCTGATTACATTCCAAATTATCAGGTTACAACTGTGTTCACTTCGGCGGCAAACGCGGCCAATGAGCGGGCCAAAACCGAAGCCTTCTTGCGGGCGTTCGCGCGCGGTGCGGATGATTTCAATGCGGCCTTGGTTGACAAAACCGCAGGCGATGACGCGGCGATGGATATGGTCAATCTGGTGCATAAATATGTCTATGCCGACAAGCCGATCGAAAAGGCCGAAAAGTCCATTCGCAACGGCGCGATGCGCATCAACGCGGGTGCCGCTTTGAACGGCGCATCCGTTAAGGACCAGCTGGATTGGTTCAAATCCGAAGGCATGGTCAAAGACAGCGTGACCTATGAAACGCTGGTTGACGACAGCTATGTCAAAACCATGATGTAACGGATAGGGGGCCGAAACTGGCCCCCAACGCACCTGATGGATCTGAAAATTGACGCCCTGACGCACCACTACGGGCCAACCGAGGTGCTTGCAGATATCAATCTGGAAATCCCCACTGGGCGTATTATTTGCGTGGTGGGGCCATCTGGTTGTGGCAAGTCAACTTTGCTGCGGTTTGTCGGCGGGTTGGAGCGCCCCTCAGAGGGGCAAGTGCTGCAATTGTCCGAGCCACCGGCTGACAGCCTGAACCCGTTTACCTTTGTATTTCAAGACTTTGCGCTGCTGCCTTGGCGCACAGTTGATGGCAACGTCCGACTGGTTCTTGAGGACCACGGGTTAGGCAAGCCTGAAATGGATCGGATCGTTCTGGACGTACTAAAGCGCACAAAACTGGCGGATTTCGCCGATGCGTTGCCCAAAAACCTGTCCGGTGGCATGAAACAACGGGTCGCCATTGCGCGGGCCTTGGCCGTGCGCCCTGCGGTTTGGTTGATGGATGAGCCGTTGTCGGCGCTGGATGCGCAAACCCGCGAATTGTTGATGGATGATCTGGTCGGCCTGTGGCAGCTACAGCCCTTTACGGCCGTTTATGTCACGCATAATCTGGCCGAGGCCGTGCGGCTTGGCCACCGGATTGTGGTGCTGTCGCGCCGCCCCGGTAAAATCCGAAAAATCATCGACATTGACATGCCCCTAGAAGATCGCGCGGCTGGAAACGCTTCCCTGACCAAAATCGAACAAGAGCTTTGGCATCTGATGCGCGACGAGGCCGAAGCGGCGGATCAGGAGTTGATCACATGAGCCAGCCGGTTCCTTATCGTGGTGGCGGGTTTCGCCCCAAACGCATTCGCGGCCTTGGGCTGCTTGTGTTCATCGCGCTGTTGTTGATCGCCGAATGGGGCACGCGGGCAGGGTGGATCACCAATCTGACGTTGCCGCGCCCCTCAGATGTGATCCGCACCCTGTGGGATTTGGCTGTTTCGGGCATGTTGTGGACCCATCTTGGCCCCTCACTGGGCCGCCTGACTGTCGGTGCGTTTTTTGGCGCGGGCGTTGGGGTTTTGGTCGGCGTGGCGATTGGATTGTCCAGCATGATGCGGGCGGCAATGGTGCCCTTGGTGGCGGCTTTGTTCCCGATCCCGAAAATCGCGTTGCTGCCGCTGTTTGTGATCTGGTTTGGCATTGACGAGATGTCGAAATACGCACTGATCGCCTTTGGCACCTTCACGCCCACGGTGGTCGCAACCTATGGCGCGGTCGATAATGTGGATCGCACTTTGATCAAAATGGGCCAGAGTTTCGGGTTGAGCCGCATCAGCATCATCCGCAAGATTGTGTTGCCCGGCGCGATGCCCGGCATCCTGTCAGGTTTGCGGATTTCACTGGCAATTGCCATCATCCTGTTGACGGCAGCCGAGATGATCGGCGCGGAATACGGCATCGGGGCCTATATCCTGCAGGCCGGTGCGCTCTATGATTTGGAGCGGTTGTTTGCGGGGGTAACGATACTGTCGGTGCTTGGGGTGACGCTGAGCTTTGTTTTGGGCAGGGTCGAGGGCCGCGTGCTGCGCTGGCGTATCTAGTCCGTGATGATACCGGCAGCCATTAACGTGGCGCGGTCAGGGAACCAGATGTCTTTGTGTTCGGCCTGAAACATTTCGGCAATGAAGCCTTCTGACACGCCACGCGACCTGAAAAAGGCGCGGTCTTTTTCCTGCTCGTTGGCCGTATCTAGAACCTGAATGCTGCTGGTTTGCAGGTATTGGTGAAATCCGATTTTGCCATTCTTGTGCAGATACCGCTGCTGTCCTGCCAAGAAAATCAACGTGCAAGCCGAGGCGCAGCGGTCGGTGACTTCGGTGTTTATATCATGTGAAATCAAGGCGTTGGCAATCGCGCGCGCGGCGTATATCCGACCACCGTCGCTGTTGATGCGCAGGGTGGTATAGGGGTTTTGCGGTTCTTGCAGCAATTCCAGCAAGGCTGTGTGGGTCCGAAACCCAACGAACCCTTCTATCAGTATTGTGTCGCCCTGCACCTGTAATTCCAACTTGGGAGGGGTAGCAACCGGCGTGGCCCCTGTGGTGGCCGAAATCAAAGAGGTCGCGTTGATAACCATCACCACCGCCGCGCCGATCGAGGCCGCGTAACACCCCCAATAGAGGATCATATCGCCGCCGCCCTTTAGGTTGCGCTCGCATGATCGCAGGGTGCCGGTGATTTGCCAAACCAAGGTCAAACCCGTCGCTGCAATGATCATGTACACGGCGGCCGGCGGCAGCGTGGTTGGCAACAGGTCAAACATGACATGGAGCACAATGCCAAGCCCGATCAAAACCAAAAACAAGGACAGTCGGGTCGGCAACAGGCCGCGCCAATGATTGCGTGCAAACAGGTGCATTCGCACAGTCTAGCGGATTTTCAGCGCCCCGTCAGTGGGTGATTTTGTTGCGACGTGGCAGCTCCATTTGCATCCAGTCAGGCACGCCGATCCAACGCTCAATGGCGAACAGGACCAAGCATAACACAATGATGCCAATCACCAGTTTCACCTTGGTGTCGCTGGGGGGCTTGCGGGCCCATTTGGACATCCGCAAGAGGTGCCGAATGTTCATTCTTCGGTAAAACGCACCTTGCCGATGAAGGGCAGGTTGCGGTTGCGTTGGGCGAAATCAATGCCATAGCCGACCACGAATTCATCGGGGATTTCAAAGCCGATCCAGTCGGCAGTGACGTCGACTTCGCGGCGTGATTGTTTGTTCAACAAGGCGATGGTTTTCATATGGGCCGGTTTGCGGGCATTCAGCATGCCAACGACGTGTTTCAGGGTGAATCCCGTGTCGACAATGTCTTCGACCAGCAACACATCGCGGCCGCCGATTTTACCGCGTAAATCCTTCATAATTTTGACTTCACGGCTGGATTCAGTGCTGTCGCCATAGGATGTAGCCTCTAGGAAATCGACCTCGATTGGCAGATCCAACTCACGCACCAGATCGGCGATAAACACGAAGGATCCACGCAGCAGACCCACCACAACCAATTTGTCAGTGCCTTTAAAGGTGTCGCTAATTTCACGGGCGAGGTTCTCGATACGGGCGGCAATGGATTTGGCGGAAATCATTTCATCTATGACATAGGGTCGCGTTGGCATGGGAGATCCCTTGAATTAACCTGTTGATTATACTTAATGCACAATTGCGTCATAAGGGAACAATATAAATGCCAACCCAGTCGGAAAAAAAGGTGCTGCCTTATACGGCTGCGCAAATGTATGCGCTGGCGGCGGATGTGATGTCATACCCAAAGTTTTTGCCGTGGATCGCCGCGGCGCGCATTCGGTCGCGCAAAACCATGCCGGACCATGAACTGGTCGAGGCGGATTTGGTGATCTCGTTCAAGGTGTTTCGCGAGCGGTTTGGCTCAAGTGTGAAACTGACGCCTGCGGCCAAGACCATCGAGATGGAGTATCTGGACGGCCCGTTCAAGTTTTTGCATTCCAACTGGGGGTTTCGCGATCAGGACGATGGCCAATGCGAGGTCAGTTTCTTTGTCGACTTCGAGTTCAAAAACGCCATTTTGCAAAAGCTGATTGGCGTGGTGTTTAACGAGGCCATCCGGCGCACCATGCAGGCCTTTGAAGACCGTGCAAAGGTGCTGTACGGCTAAGGTTTATGAGGCGTGATCATAGGCCCGTTCACCGTGGGTCTCGATGTCCAGACCGTTGGCCTCGACTTCGGCAGATACGCGCATTGGCGTGATCAGGCTGACCAGTTTGATCAACACAAAGGTCACGATCAGGGTGAAAGCACCGACAATAACCAGACCACCCAGTTGGGCCGCCCATGTGCCAGCGCCAAACACCGCGATCATAAGGATGCCAAAGATGCCGCCAACGCCATGCACGGCGAACACATCCAAGGTGTCATCAATGCCAACCTTGTTGCGGATCAGGTTGACGAATTCTTGGCAAAGGATGCCCGCAATCGCGCCGATCAGCAGCGCCTCCAGCGGGCCGACAAAACCTGATGCCGGTGTGATCGAGGCCAGCCCCGCGATGGTGCCTGTGACAATGCCCACCAATGAGGCGCGGCCGTATTTCAGTTTTTCCCACAGCGCCCACGTTAGCGAGGCCGCGGCTGCGGAAATATGTGTGACTGTGATTGCCATTGCGGCTCCGCCGTCGGCTGCCAATTGTGAGCCACCATTAAAGCCGAACCAGCCAACCCAAAGCATGCCTGCACCGATCATCACCATGCCCGGATTATGGGGCGGTGTGGTGCGGTGTTTGCGAGGGCCAAGGAAATAGGCGATCATCAGGGCGGCAAGCCCTGCGGTTTCATGCACCACGATGCCACCGGCGAAATCCTTGACGCCGGTTTCGCCGAATATGCCGCCATCGGCCAAGAACCCGCCGCCCCAAATCCAATGGGTCACAGGGGCGTAGCACAGCAACATCCAAAGGCCCGAGAACACCAGTACAAAGCCATAGCCGATGCGTTCGACATAGGCGCCGACGATCAGGGCAGGGGTGATGACAGCAAAGGTCATCTGAAAGGCGAAAAAGGCGATTTCAGGTAGGTTGGATGCAATGTGTGACGGGGTGTCTGCCGTGACGCCCATCATGGCCAGTTTACCCATGCCGCCCCAGTAGCCCGACGTGCCTTCGCCAAAGGCGATGGAGTAGCCGAAAAGCATCCACAACACGCTCATGAGAGCGGCAATCGAGAAACACTGCATGAACACGCTCAGCACATTACGTGCCCGCACCAGACCGCCGTAAAACAGCGCCAAACCCGGTAGCGTCATAAACAGCACAAGCGCCGTTGAAGTCATTATCCATGCGGTGTCTGCTGCGCTCATGTTGTGGTCCCCCAATTTGTCCCCCTGCGCATTGGGGCAATCTGGCCACCTTAGAAAGGGGCAAGCGGGCCTACGGTCGCCGGGTTGCGATTGTGTGCATTATCTGTGCGCTTTTTGGGGTGGTCTGCCTAAAATTTGGTCGATTTATGAACAGGCTTGAAGCAACATAGCCAGGGCATGATCGCGGGCGGCCGCGCGGACTTTGTCGCGGCCCAAGGCCCCGAACTCGACGGTTTGGATGCGTGTTTCCTGGCCCTGCATGGCCAAACCAAAACAAACCCGCCCTTCGGGTTTTGGTCCATCGCTGCCGGGTCCGGCAATACCGGTGATGGAAACAGCAAGGCTGGCTGCGGAGTTTGCAAGCGCGCCCTGCGCCATCTCTTTGGCGACTTGTTCCGACACCGCGCCATAAGCGTCAAGGGATTGTGCAGACACGCCCAACATCGCGATTTTGGCGTCGTTTGAGTAGGTCACGAACCCGCAAGTGAAAACGTCCGAGGAACCGGCCACATCTGTCAAGGCTGCTGCCACCATGCCGCCGGTACAGCTCTCGGCGGTGGCCACCGTGATGCTCTTTGTGCGACAGCCGTTTAAGATGTCGGCGGCTTGGCTCATTGCATTATCAGTTCGTGGGATATAACGGCTGCAACGGTCACGACAATCGCCGCCATAAGGCCGGCGATCACATCGTCAAACATCACGCCAAAGGCCGTCGATTTACGGTCGGCCCAGCCCACGGGGCCCGGTTTCCAGATGTCGAACAGTCGAAACATTAAAAACGCCCCGACCCAACCTGGATAAGGGAACAGCCAAGGGTCCATTCCGGCGTGCCACAGCCCGCCCGACAGCGGCAGCAGCGCAATCCACTGGCCCGCGACCTCGTCAATGACGATCTCGCTTGGGTCGTGGTTTTCTTTGCCGCGGGTTTCGACCATAGTTGCCCACCAGCCGATGAAAAATACCGCTATTGTGGCGGCCAGCAGAGCGGGAAATCCACCCGCAACATGGATCAGATAGCCAACTGGGATAGCGGCGGCCGAGCCCCAAGTGCCAGGGGCCGGGCGCAGCAATCCGACATAGAAAAACGTGGCGATTAGCTTGCTCATAGTTTCACCAACGTGACAGTGGCGATTGCGGCAATTCCTTCACCGCGACCGGTAAACCCCAGCCGTTCAGAGGTGGTGGCCTTGACGCTGACACGGTCCATCTCCATACCCATAATGCGCGCCATCTCACGACGCATCGCAACGGAATGCGGACCGATTTTGGGCATTTCGCAGACCAGCGTGCAATCGGCGTTGGAAATGGTGAAGCCGTGATCCGTGGCCAATTTAACGGCGTGCTCCAGAAAGATGTGCGAGGCAGCACCTTTCCATTGTGGATCGGATGGCGGGAAATGCTGACCGATGTCGCCCATCGCCAAAGCGCCGTAAATTGCGTCCGTGACAGCATGCATCCCAACATCAGCGTCAGAATGACCGTCCAATCCGTGGCTGTGCGGTACGGAAACACCGCAGAGCACAACGTGGTCGCCCTCGCAATACCGATGCACATCGTACCCGTTGCCCAGTCGTATATCCATGACGCGCTCCAGTAAGTGTTCAGCACGGGCAAAATCGCCCGGGTTGGTGATTTTTATGTTGTGACTGTCACCTGTGACGATCGCAACGTCCAAGCCATGTGCGATAGCGATCTCGACATCATCCGCTGCACCTCCATCGTGGGCGGCGTGAGCGGCCAGAATGGCGTTGCGGTGAAACCCTTGGGGCGTTTGGGCGCGAAATAGGCCTTCTCGAGGATGCGTGGCTGTCACTTGGCCGTCTTTGCCGCGCCACAGGGCATCGGTGACGGTCAGGGCAGGGGCCGCGCCAGCATGGGTGTTCAAGGCGTTGACCACATCCGAAATAATGCGAGCAGACACCAACGGGCGGGCGCCATCGTGGATCAATACGTTCTCTGTGTTGGCGGCGCCAAGCCCTGCCAAAACCGATGCGTCACGGGTGTTACCGCCATGAACCAAGGTTGCGTTGCGCAAGTCCATTTTGTCCAAGAGATCATGGTCAACAGGGTTCACAACCAGAATGATTTGGTCGATGTCAGTGTTGTTGGCGAAGGCCGCGACGCTGCGTTCCAGGACAGTGACCCCGTTAAGGGGCTGGAACTGTTTGGGGATTTCCCCTCCGGCCCGAAGGCCACGCCCAGCGGCGACGATGATGGCAGTGGTTGTTGTCATGGCATCGGTTTAGGATTTTGCACTGCCGCTGGCAAGGCGGGACAAAAATTGTTCAACAATTTTTTCCAAAATCTTTGAAAGATTTTGAGGCCGCGTTCGGGGTCATGTTGATTGCATTTTTTAACTTTGCGCGCTAATCAGGCTGTAAATGCACAAGGATTAGGCGTTTGACTATAAAATTGGCAGACACGACGATGGAACACGCGGTTTTCCTGGCCCCTTTGGCCGGAATTACAGATTTACCGTTTCGTCGATTGGTGTCGCGTTTTGGCGCCGGGTTGGTGGTCAGCGAAATGGTGGCCAGTCATGACATGATTGAGGGTAAACCCGGCGTGCGCGAACGCGCAGAGTTGGGACTGCACGAAGTCAACACTGCTGTCCAGCTGGCTGGTCGTGAACCGACCCCGATGGCCGAGGCCGCCCGCATGGTCGCGGGCAATGGCGCGCGGATTATTGATATCAATATGGGTTGTCCTGCCAAAAAAGTGGTGAGCGGTTATTCCGGATCGGCCTTGATGCGGGATCTGGATCACGCGCTACTTTTGATCGAGGCCGTGGTGCAAGCTGTTGATGTACCGGTCACCCTAAAGACCCGTTTGGGTTGGGATAACGACAGTTTAAACGCTCCGGAATTGGCGCGGCGGGCCGAGGTTGCGGGCATTCAGATGATCACCATCCATGGGCGCACCCGCTGTCAGTTTTACAAAGGCCATGCCGATTGGGCTGCTATTTCCAAGATTAAATCAGCTGTGGACATTCCGGTGATTGCCAATGGCGATATCGTCGATACGACCTCAGCTAAGGCTGCGCTCTGGGCCTCAAAGGCCGACGGGGTGATGATCGGGCGTGGCGCACAAGGTGCGCCTTGGAAATTGGCGCAGGTTGCGAGCGGTCTGTTTGGCACACCAGCACCCGACATCCCAACCGCAGGGGCTTTGGTCGATTTGGTCGCCACCCATTATGAGGACATGTTGGCGTTTTACGGCGTCAAACTTGGCAGCCGCGTGGCGCGCAAACATTTGGGGTGGTACATGGACGGGGTTGGCTGTTTGCCAGAGTTGCGCAAAACTGTGTTGACCGAAAAGGACTGTGGACAGGTGTTGCGCCTACTGCCTGACGCGCTTGCGGTACAAAAGGTGGCGGCATGAATTTTGATCAACTGTGGAATGCGCTGCCAAACCCGGCCTTTTTGATCAATGAAAACAATGAAATTACCGCCGCCAATCTGGCCGCCGAAGGGTTTTTGAACACTTCCGTCAAATCCTTGCGCGGGGCGCGTTGCGTGAACTGTGTTAAGCTTGCCGCACCACTGGAGCAGTCGTTTCAACGGGTGCGCGACAGTCATAGTCCTGTGTTTATCAATGACGTCGAAATTGGTCGGGAATTGACCCCGTGTAACGTGCAAATTACGTCGATATCGAGGGACGAAACGCAGGTGCTGCTGATCATCCAGCCGCGTTTGAATGTGACGGGTGCTAATCATAACACGGCTTCAGAATCCGCTGCGAAAACGGCAATTGGGATGGCTGAAATGTTGGCCCATGAGGTCAAAAACCCTTTGGCTGGTATCACCGGTGCTGCGCAGTTGTTAGCAATGAACTTGCCAGCGCAGGATCTTGAAATGACAGACCTAATCGTTTCTGAATCCAAGCGTATTGTTACCCTTTTGGATCAGGTCGAGCAGTTTGGCAATCTAAGCCCGCCCAACCGGACGGCGGTGAATATACATGACGTGATTGAACGTGCGCAAAAGTCAGCGCAGGTCGGGTTTGCGGCCCATATGCGCATTGTTCCGGACTATGATCCGTCCTTACCCGACACGTGGGCGGATGCGGACCAATTGATTCAAGTGATGGCCAACCTGTTGAAAAATGCCAGCGAGGCAGCGCAGAAATCCGAGGGTGAAATCCGGATACGGACCTCGTTTGACAACAGCTTGCGACGGCGGCGCACTGATGGCACAGAATCGCCCTTGCCGATCCGCATCGAATTCATTGACAACGGGCCGGGCCTACCGGCTGACATTGCGGATGATGTGTTCGATCCGTTTGTCTCGGGACGGGAAAACGGCACCGGTCTGGGGCTGGCGCTGGTTTCCAAAATCATTTCTGAGCACGAAGGGCTGGTCGCGGTGGACAGCAAGCCCGGGCACACAATATTTCGGATTTCACTGCCCACGGCCCCTAAACCCAAAGGAACCCCCTAAATGGACGGCACAGTATTGATCGCGGATGATGACCGCACAATTCGCACAGTTCTTACGCAAGCTTTTACCCGCGCTGGGTGCAAAGTTCATGCGACTTCGTCCTTGGTGACGTTGATGCGCTGGGTGGGCGAGGGGATGGGGGATTTGGTGATCACGGATGTGGTTATGCCCGATGGCAACGGATTGGAAATGGTGCCGGAAATTTCCAAATTGCGCGACGATTTGCCTGTGATCGTGATCTCGGCGCAAAACACCATTATGACCACCATTAAGGCGACCGAGGCCAAGGCTTATGACTATCTGCCTAAACCTTTTGATCTGCCTGATTTGATGAAGCGTTCGGCCAAAGCGCTGAAAACCCGGCGCCATGTCGACATGCCAATCCCGCCTGTGCAAAATGCCACGAGCGATTTGCCCTTGGTGGGGCGCACCGATGTGATGCAGGATCTGTACCGGCTGATCGCCCAGATTATCAACAATGAATTGCCGGTACTGATCGGGGGCGAAAGCGGCACGGGAAAGTCGCTGATTGCCCGCATTATCCATGATTTCAGCGATCGAAGGTCCAAACCCTTCAAGGTGGCCAGCGCCGCCGACATCACGGGGGCGGAGGCGCTTGAGAAAATCTTGGCGCAGGCTGGTTCCGGTTCGCTGGTGATTGACGAGGTCGGTGACTTGGACCTAGATGCGCAGGCCCAATTGGTGCGAATGATTGACAGGTTGTCGGAAAATGCGCCCCGTATCTTGGCCACCACACAGGTTGATCTGGCCCCGATGATGGAGGCCGACGCGTTTCGACAAGACTTGTTTTACCGTTTGAACGGGGTTGCGCTTAAGGTGCCCGCGCTGCGGGATCGGATCAATGATATCCCGATGTTGGTCGAGTTTTTCCTGAACCGCCACCGTGATGGTGACGATGTGGCGCATCATCTGTCTGACAGGGCGCAAAATCTGATGCAGACCTACAGTTGGCCTGGCAATGTACGTCAGCTGGAAAACACCCTGCGTCAATTGGGGGCGACCAGCGGGCAGGCGGAAATCACACGGACCGAGGTCGAGCAGGCGTTGGGTGGCCAGCCGATGATGGAGCCTGTGAACGAGCGGACGCGCGGCGACAGGTTGTCCGCCTCAATTGCACGGCATCTGCAGCGGTATTTTGATTTGCACAGCGGGGCCTTGCCACCACCCGGTCTTTACACGCGGATTTTACACGAAATGGAGCGCCCACTGTTGGAGATTTCGCTCGAAGCCACCGGCGGAAATCAGGCCAAATGCGCCGATCTTTTGGGTATCAACCGAAATACCCTCAGAAAGAAGATATCGGAACTCGATATTCGCGTGACACGGCGCCGTAAGTTGATGTAAAAGAGCAACATCAAGCGTGACCCAATGGCATCAGCCGAAACGAGGTTACGATATATGGTGGTTCGTCGCAGTCGCGACACAGAGGGAAGTGGGCATTTGGTGGCTATGTCTGTCAAAAGCGCAACAATGGATAAACTAAGCCGTTTGCGGCGCAAACGGCGTTTGCAGAACGCTGCGACCCTGAGTCTGGTGATTTTGGGGCCGGTTTTGGCGATCGCGACTTTCACGGTTTTGGGCCCCTTGGACAAAGGCGCTTCTGCCCCCAGCTTGCGGCTGATTCTCCTGACCGATGTGGTCTATATTCTGGTGGTCGCGGCGTTGGTGTTGCAACGGGTGGCGCGGATGATTTCGGCGCGCCGCGCCAGATCAGCGGGTTCTCGCTTGCATTTGCGCCTGACAGGGGTGTTCGCGCTGGTCGCGTTGATCCCGACAATTTTGGTGGCGGTGTTCGCGGTTTTGACCGTCAACGTCGGGCTGGAGGGATGGTTTTCGGAGCGGGTGCGTCAAGTGGTCGGCACCTCGGTGGCGGCCGCCGAGGCTTACCACGCAGAGCATGAAAGTGATCTGATCGAGGATACCGAAGGGCTGGCCGCCTATCTAAATCTGACCCGCAACGCGACGTTTTTCCTAAGCGATGGCAATCTGCGAGAATTGCTGACCCAAGGCCAGGTGCAAATCCAGCGCGGGCTGCGCGAGGCCTATGTGATCGACGGGTCACGCACCCTGCGGGCCCGTGGCGAGCGATCTTACCTGTTTGATTTCGAAGAACCCACGCAGGGTGATATCACGGCTGCCGATTTGGGCGGCGTGGTGGTCATTCAGGACTGGGACAACAATGAATTTCGCGCCTTGATGAAGCTGGATGCCTTTGTTGATCGCTATCTTTACATCTCGCGCAATGTGGATGGCGATATCTTGAACTTGCTGGATGACACGCAGGAAACAGCGACCCTTTACCACCAACTTGAGAGCGAACGCGGTACGATCTTATTCGAATTTGCCCTGCTTTATATCGGTTTTGCGGTGATCTTGATCTTGGCGGCGATTTGGCTGGGGCTTTGGTTCGCCGAACGGCTGTCGCGTCCTGTGGGCCGGTTGGCGGGGGCGGCACAACAGGTCGGGACCGGTGATTTGAATGTGCAGGTGATTGAAGAGGATGGCGATGACGAGATCGCCATGCTTGGGCGATACTTTAACCAGATGACCCGCCAATTGAAGGGCCAACGCGACACACTGTTGGAAAACAACCGCCAGATCGAGCGCCGTCGCCGGGTGTTTGATTCTGTGTTGTCTTCGGTGGCGTCGGGGGTTGTCGGGCTGGATGCAAGCGGCAAGGTGATGTTCGTGAACCGCTCGGCCGAACGCCTGTTGGCGCTGCCGGATGAGCAAAGCGGCGATATCAACGTGGCGGTGCCGGAGTTTGGCCCGCTGTTGCAGCGTCTGCAAAGCAAAAACACCGAAGTTGTTCAGGAAGAGGTCAAGCTGTCGCGCGAGGGTGCGTTGGAAAACCTGCTGGTGCGGATCAGCACGCGGCGCAACGATGCGGGTAATCTTGAAGGCTATGTGATTGCCTTTGATGATGTGACCGATCTGGTTTCGGCCCAACGCATGGCCGCCTGGGGCGATGTCGCGCGGCGCATTGCCCACGAGATCAAAAACCCGCTGACTCCGATCCAACTGTCGGCAGAGCGGCTAAAGCGCAAATTCTCGCCACTGGTTGGTGATCAATCCGACACGCTGGAGCAATACACCGATGTGATCATTCGCCAGACCGGTGATCTGCGGCGCATTGTTGACGAGTTCTCAAAATTTGCGCGGATGCCGGAACCGGAATTGCGCAGTCATGATCTGGTTGAAATTCTGCGCGATGCGGCAGTGTTGCAGGAAACCGCGATGCCAGAGGTTACGTTAACGACGACCCTGCCAAAGGATCCCGTGATGGTCGATCTGGATTCTACAATGATTTCGCAAGCGATGGTCAACTTGATCAAGAATGCAGGTGAAGCCATTGAAAGCCTTTCCGAAAAGGGCGCTCCAACTGGGTTCAAGCCCGAGGTGCGTGTGAAAATGACGCAGCAGGACGGGCTGATCAAGATCGACATATCCGACAACGGCATCGGGCTGCCCGAAGATCGCGCCCGCCTGTTTGAACCCTATGTGACCACGCGCGACGCGGGCACCGGACTGGGGTTGCCGATTGTGAAAAAAATAATCGAGGAACATGGCGGCACGTTGATGCTGGTTGATGCCGAACAATTTAAAGGGAATGCACATTGCGGGGCGCGGGCAGAAGTTAGACTGCCGGCAACGCTGGCCGCGGACGTGCAATCTGAAAACGCGAATGGGTAATGAGGGGATATATCATGGGTGATATTTTAATTGTTGACGACGAACGCGACATTCGGGAGCTGATTTCCGATATTCTAAAGGACGAGGGCTATTCCACCCGTCTGGCTGGAAATTCGGATGATTGCATGAGCGAGGTCAACGCCGCACCGCCCGCTTTGATGATTTTGGACATTTGGTTGAAGGACAGCCAGATGGATGGGATCGACATTCTGAAGACGGTCAAGCGGGACAATCCCGACATTCCTGTGGTGATCATCTCGGGGCATGGCAACATCGAAATTGCGGTGGCTGCGATCAAGCAGGGGGCGTATGATTTCATCGAAAAGCCCTTTAATATTGATCAATTGATGGTGGTTGTGTCGCGCGCGATGGAGGCCTCGCGCCTGCGGCGCGAGAACAATGAACTGCGTCGCGGTGACGTGGCGTCGTCTGAAATGTTGGGTGAAAGTGCGGCCTTTAAGGCGCTCAAGGCGAATTTGGACAAGGTAACAGGCACCAATGGGCGCGTGATGCTGACGGGGCCTGGCGGGGCGGGCAAAGAGGTCGCCGCGCGCTATATCCACGCCAATTCCAATCGGTCTTCGGCGCCATTTGTGTCCGTGAATTCGGCCTCGATCGAGCCAGAGCGCATGGAAGAGGTGTTGTTTGGCCGTGAAAGTGCCGAGCGCGGTATCGAGCCTGGTTTGCTGGAGCAGGCGCATGGCGGGGTTTTGTATTTTGACGAAGTGGCGGACATGCCGATCGGCACCCAGTCCAAAATTTTGCGGGTGTTGGTGGATCAACAGTTCCAGCGGGTTGGCGGCAGCGACAAGGTGCGGGTCGACATTCGCGTGGTGTCCAGCACCAACCGGTCTTTGGCCGACGAAATCGCTGCCGGAAATTTCCGTGAGGAGCTGTTTCATCGTTTGAATGTGGTGCCTGTTGTGGTGCCTTCCTTAGAGGAGCGCCGCGAGGATATCCCACTGCTGGCGGCCTATTTCATTGAGGAACTTAACAAAAACCAAGGTCTGCCACTGCGCAACCTGTCGGACGAGGCCGAGGCCTTGATGCAAACCATGCAGTGGCCTGGCAACGTGCGTCAGTTGAAAAACGTGGTGGAACGGGTGCTGATCCTTGGGGCCGGCAACGGGGCAATTTCGGCCAAGGAATTGCCATCCCCCGAAGAAACCTCGCAAAAAGAGGGCCGCGTTGTGCTGTCGTCCGGCTTGGCGACCTTGCCGCTGCGTGAGGCGCGTGAGTTGTTTGAGCGCGAGTATCTGATGACGCAGATCAACCGGTTTGGCGGCAATATCAGCCGCACCGCCAGTTTCGTTGGCATGGAGCGTTCGGCCTTGCATCGCAAGTTGAAATCACTGGCGATTGTGACGTCAAGTAAGGGTGGCGCACGGGTGGCGCATGTGGAACCCGAGATTGACGAGTAGGCCCGCGTCTGGCATGGATTGTCCCTGAATTACTGAAAAGGCGCAGCCATGAAAGTTATCATATGTGGGGCAGGGCAAGTTGGCTGGCAAATCGCCCGCCATCTGTCGGGGGAAAACAACGATGTGACCGTTGTTGATAACAACCCCGAACTGGTGCACCGCGCGACGGACACGTTGGATGTGCAAGGCATCGCAGGGTTCGCCAGCTACCCTGATGTGCTGGAGCGCGCAGGCGCCCGTGACGCCGATATGATCATTGCCGCGACCTATTCTGATGAGGTGAATATGGTCACCTGCCAGGTGGCCCATTCGGTGTTTGAAATCCCGCGCAAAATCGCCCGGCTGCGCTCTCAGAGCTATCTAACGGCGATTTATTCGGACCTTTATCGGCGCGAACATATGCCAATTGATGTGGTGATCAGCCCCGAACGCGAAGTTGCCGACGCCGCCCTGCAACGGCTGGCCGCCCCGTCAGCCTTTGACACCGAAAGTTTCCTTGAGGGCCAATCACAACTGTTGGGCATTTTGATCGAAGAAGACTGCCCCGTGGTCAACACGCCGCTGCGCCAGTTGACCGATTTATTCTCGACGCTCAGCGCGATTGTTGTGGGCATCCGGCGCGATGGCTCGTTGTTTGCGCCAGAGTCTGGCGACCAGGTGTTCGTCGGTGATGAAATCTACATTTTTACCCACACCAAAGATATGAACCGGACCTTGGAAGTGTTCGGCAAGACCAGCGGCAAACAAGAACGCATCGTCATTTTGGGCGGCGGGAATGTCGGGTTGGCCGTTGCAGAGGCACTGGAAACGCGCACGGAACGTGTGCGCGCGAATGTTATCGAAAAAGACCGTGAACGGGCCGAATTTGCCGCTGATGCCTTGGAAAAAACCATCGTTTTGAATGGTGACGGGTTGAGCGCCGAATTGTTGGCCGAGGCGGGTATCCGGCGGTCTGACGCGATCCTATGTGTGACCGATGATGATAAAACCAATATTCTGGCCGCCGTGCGTGCCAAGGCCGAAGGCTGTCCGATGGCGATCTGTCTGGTGAATGATCCTACCTTGGTGCCCTTGATGAAACCAATGGGCATTGACGCCTACATCAACCCGCGCGCCACCACGGTTTCGTCAATCCTGCGCTATATCCGCCATGGTCGGGTGCGCGCGGTCTATTCAATCGGCAATGCCGAGGCCGAGGTGATCGAGGCCCAAGTGATGTCGACCTCGCCGATCTCGGGCCAGAAAATCAGCGATGTTGATTTCCCCGAAGGGGTGTTGGTCGGGGCTTTGATGCAAGGCGGCAAAGTGATCCGTCCGAACGGGGCCACGCGCATCAACGAGGGCGACGTGATCACCATCTTCGCCATGTCCGATGATGTCCCCGAGGTGGAGCGACTGTTGCAGGTCTCCATCGACTTTTTCTAGGCGCGCGCGATGCTGGCCCATATCCTGAAATTGCCGTTTTTGGTGATCCTGATGGGGATCGGGGCAGGGGCGATGTATATTCCGGCGGTCTATGCGTTGCTGGATGATGATCTGCATGTGGCGCGGGTGTTTTTATATGGCGGCACGTTGTTTTTGATCCTGACCGGGATGGCGGGGTTGGCCTCGGCGGCGGGCAGCAGCACCAATCTGGCGCGCAGCCATCTGTTGGCCCTGCTTGGAGCGTTTACGATCTTGCCAATCATGTTGGCGGTGCCGTTTTATGAAGGGTTGCGCAACACCAGCTTTCTGAATGCCTATTTTGAAATGGTGTCCAGCCTGACCACAACGGGGGCGACCTTGTTCGAGCCAGAACGCTTGACGGGCGCGTTGCACCTTTGGCGAGCCTTGGTCGGCTGGATGGGTGGGTTCCTGATTTGGGTGACGGCGATTGCGGTGCTTGCGCCACTTAATCTGGGCGGCTTTGAGGTGACAAGCGTCGAGGCCGGGCGTGCCGGCAACACCCAGTTTGCGCAAATTACCAAAGTCGCCAATGCGTCGCAACGACTGGCCCGATATGCGGCGATGCTGTTCCCGATTTACGCCGGGCTGACGCTGGTTTTGTGGATCGTGTTGCTGCTGGCGGGGGACAGATCGCTGGTGGCGGTCAGCCATGCGATGTCCACGATGGCCACCAGTGGCATTTCACCAATCGGCGGGCTGGCGGCGGGCAATAGCGGCATGGTGGGGGAGGCTGTGGTGTTTGGATTTTTGTTCTACGCCATTTCACGCCTGATGTTTTCTCGGGACCAGCAACAGGTCGGATTACGCACGCTGCGCGCTGACCCTGAATTTCGCTTGGGCGCATCTTTCGTCATCGTTTTGCCGCTGTTTTTATTCGCACGACACTGGTTGGGGGCTTATGACGTTGATCTGGAAAACGATCTGGCTTCTGCCTTGCATGCCCTATGGGGCGCGATATTCACGGTGTTGTCTTTCCTGACCACAACGGGGTTCGTGTCGGCGGATTGGGCCAATGCGCGGGGCTGGTCTGGCTTGCAATCTCCGGGCTTGATCCTGATGGGGTTGTCGATCATTGGCGGCGGGGTCGCGACCACGGCGGGTGGCGTGAAATTGATGCGGGTTTATGCGCTCTATAAACACGGCAACCGCGAGATGGAGCGTTTGCTGCATCCCTCCAGCGTTGGTGGCGCGGGCACACATGCGCGTCATATCAGGCGTTTTGGCGCCCAGATATCATGGATCTTTTTCATGTTGTTCAGCATGTCGGTGGCTTTGGTGATGTTGGCGCTGTCGCTGACGGGCCTGTCGTTTGAAAGCGCCATGGTGTTCACTATTTCAGCCCTGTCCACCACGGGCCCTTTGGCGGGCGTCGCCGCCGAAGAGGTGCTGCACTACACGGATTTGGGCAATGTGGCCAAGATGATTTTGGCGGCAACCATGGTGTTGGGCCGTCTGGAGACGTTAGCGATTATCGCACTGCTAAACCCTGCCTTGTGGCGCTCATAGGGCACAGATTGCAGGATAATGCGCTAAAGGGCTGGTTTTAGGGCTGGAATCTATTGCAAAGCCGCTTCATAGTCTTAGTTTGAATACGATATAAATGCCCGACAGGGGTAGACCACAATAAAAAGGCGAAAGACCAATGGCTGCCGACAGACAAAATTTGCAGGACGCGTTTCTGAATAACGTGCGTAAGAACAAAGTTCCGGTAACAATTTTCCTGATTAACGGGGTGAAATTGCAAGGTGTTATCACATGGTTTGATAACTTCTGTGTGCTTTTGCGTCGTGATGGGCAGGCCCAGTTGGTTTATAAACACGCGATTTCCACCATCATGCCTGGTGCGCCGATCAATCTGTATGACGGCGAAGAAGAATAATCCGCGATGGAAATTGATCCCCCGCGCAACACCCGCGCATGGGTTCTGCATCCCGAAATAAAATCCGACAATGCGCGCCGCGAACCTGTGGCCGCGCTGGCAGAAGCTGTGGCATTGGCCGCGGCTATGCCCGAGATGGAGGTGCTTGGCTCTGACATTGTGCCGCTGCGCACATTGCGGGCAGGCTATTTGTTTGGCAAAGGCAAAATCTCTGAACTCAAGGCCATCTTTGAGGCCGAAGAAATTGAGCTGGTGTTGATCGACGGGGCGCTCACCCCAGTGCAGCAGCGCAATCTGGAAGAAGAGTGGGGTCTGAAAATTCTGGACCGCACCGGTTTGATTTTGGAAATCTTTTCGGACCGTGCGCGCACCCGCGAGGGTGTGTTGCAGGTCGAGATGGCGGCGCTTTCGTATCAGCGCACCCGTCTGGTGCGAGCCTGGACCCACCTTGAGCGCCAACGCGGTGGGCTTGGCTTTGTTGGTGGTCCCGGCGAGACCCAGATCGAGGCCGACCGCCGCGCCATTGATGATGCGATCACGCGGCTGAAACGCCAATTGAGCAAAGTGGTGAAAACCCGCGAATTGCACCGTGCGTCGCGCAAAAAAGTGCCCTTTCCGGTGGTGGCGCTGGTTGGGTATACCAACGCCGGTAAATCCACGCTGTTCAACCGATTGACGGGGGCCAAGGTTTTGGCCAAGGACATGTTGTTCGCCACGCTGGACCCGACCATGCGCAGTGTGGAATTGCCGTCTGGCCAAGAGATCATTCTGTCCGACACGGTGGGGTTCATATCCGAGTTGCCGACCGAATTGGTCGCCGCCTTTCGCGCAACCCTTGAAGAAGTGCTGGACGCCGATCTGATTGTGCATGTGCGCGACATTTCCCACGCCAACACGGTCGAGCAAGCCCGCAATGTCGCCACCATTCTGGAGCAGTTGGGCATCAATGAGGAAGCCCCGATGCTTGAAGTTTGGAACAAGCTGGATTTGCTTTCGACTGAGGACCAAGACGGGTTAATGGAAAAGGCTGATCGCTCGGACGACAGGTTCGCGATTTCCTCGATCACGGGGCAGGGCATGGACGCACTGCTCGAGGCGATATCGGGCAATCTGACCGACCCCAAGACCGAGCGCGAATTGCTGATCCCTTTTGCGGATGGACGCAAGCGTGCGTGGCTGTTCCAAGAAGGCGTCGTCACCTCTGAGGATCAAAATGAAAATGGTTTTGTGGTGCAGGTGTTCTGGACAGCCCGTCAGGAAAAGCATTTTCGCGACATGTGAGCATTTTTGCACAGATCGTGTTCAGACCTGCCTATAACGCCATTTTCGCACAGACCTATATGATAAGGTAACGCTTAACCGTATAGGGGTCTAAAAAATGTCCTTTCGTCCAGTTCTATCGCAAAGCCAAGCTGTTCCAACCACGGAAGGTGCGGGCGTCAAGCTGCACCGTGCCTTTGGGTTCCACAATCCGGACATGTTTGATCCTTATCTGTTGTTTGATGATTTTCGCAACGAGAGCCCTGCCGATTTTGAGGCAGGATTTCCGTGGCATCCACACCGCGGGATTGAAACCATCACCTATGTTTTGACGGGCAACGTGACCCATAAGGACAGTCTTGGGAATGAGGGTAATCTGGGTCCGGGGGCGGTGCAATGGATGACGGCAGGCTCCGGGATTATGCATCAGGAGATGCCGCAAGGGAACGCGCAGGGGCAGATGCACGGGTTTCAGCTCTGGGCCAATCTGCCGGCAGATTTGAAAATGACCGCGCCGCGTTATCAGGATATTGCGGGTCATGATTTGCCTGAAATCATTGATGATGACGGCACACAGGTGCGCATCATCATCGGTGAATTCTGGGGCAAGCGCAGCCCTGTGGAGGGCATCGCGTCGGACCCGCAATATCTGGATATATTCGTGCCGGCGGGCATAAAGAAAACCTTCAAGGTCGACACCTATCGCCATGCTTTTGCGTATGTTTTTGACGGGTCGGGTCAATTCGTTGATGCTGCGATCCCCAAAGGTGTGCTGACCGAAAAAGAAGTCATGGGGCAAGAGTTGAACATCCGCGATATGTCAGGGGATCGCACCTTGGTCCAGTTTGGCACAGGGGATGAGGTCACGGTGCAAGCGGGGCCACAGGGCATCCGGTTTTTGCTGATTTCAGGCGCGCCGCTGAACGAACCGATCGCCTGGCACGGGCCGATTGTGATGAACACCCGCGAAGAACTTAAGCAAGCTGTCAGTGACTTGAACAACGGCACATTTATCAAGCCAGCACATTAGGAGCGGATCATGGGATTGCTACAGGACGGAAAATGGGTCGACCAATGGTATGACACCAAATCAACGGGCGGCCATTTCAAGCGCAAAGACGCAGCGTTTCGCAACTGGATCACGGCGGATGGCACCGCTGGTCCAAGCGGTGTGGGTGGGTTTATGGCCGCGCCAGATCGCTATCATCTTTACGTTTCTCACGCGTGTCCTTGGGCGCATCGGGCGATGATTTTTCGCACGCTCAAAGGGCTTGAGGATATGATCCCTGTTTCAGTGGTGAACTGGTACATGCGCGATGATGGCTGGACCTTTGAGGACGGCGACGGTGTTGTCGCTGATCCGGTCAACGGGGCGAAGTTCATGCACCAAATTTATACCGCGGCGGATGCGCATTACAGCGGTCGCGTGACGGTGCCAGTGCTTTGGGACAAGCAACAACAGACCATCGTCAGCAATGAATCCTCGGAGATCATCCGCATGTTCAATTCAGCCTTTGACGGGGTTGGAGCGTGGGCTGGCGACTACTACCCATTGGAATTGCGCGCGGATATAGATGCGATCAACGAGCGGATCTATCACACTTTGAACAACGGGGTTTACAAATCCGGGTTTGCCACCAGTCAAGCGGCCTATGAAGAGGCGGTGGTGCCCCTATTTGATACACTCGACTGGTTGGAAGCTATTTTGGCGCAGAACCGCTACCTGACAGGCTCCGTTTTGACCGAGGCGGATTGGCGATTGTTCACCACATTGGTGCGCTTTGATCCGGTTTATGTCGGGCATTTCAAATGCAACCTGAAGCGCATTGTCGACTATCCCAACCTGTCAAACTACCTGCGCGATTTGTATCAACATGAAGGCGTCGCCCAGACCGTTCACATGGACCACATCAAGCATCATTATTACGTCAGTCATGACACGGTGAACCCGTCAGGCGTGGTGCCACTTGGCCCCGAGATGGATTTGGCAGCGCCGCACGATCGCGCCTCGTAATCAAGCAGGTTAATCGCTGAGGGCCAGTTTGAGGCCCAAAAACCCGAAGGTTCCGGCAAAGGCGCGTTTTATCCACGCCATAACAGCAGGGCGCGAGATCACGTAGTCGCGCGCCATTGAGGCCATAGCGCCATAACCGATGAACACTACAAAGGTCAAAACCATGAACACGGCGGCCAGCATAATCAGCGAATTTGTTGCGCCCGCCGCGTCGGGGGACACAAACTGCGGCAGGAACGCCAAAAAGAACAGCGACAGTTTCGGGTTCAGTACGTTCAACAACATGCCGTTCAGGGCAATCCGCAGGGCGCTGGCGCTGGATTTGTCTTCGGACACAGCCATCGTGTCTTTGTCCTTCAGAATGCTCCACGCCATGAAGAACAGATAGGCCACGCCAAGGTATTTGATGATCTGAAAGGCCAAGGCGCTGGTGTGCAGCATCACCGCCAGCCCGATGATGCTGGCAATTGCGGCTGGAAGAATGCCCAAAGTACAGCCAAAGGCTGCGGCAACGCTGGCGCGAAAGCCTTTGCCAAGACCGATGGTCAACGTATAAAGCACGCCAGTTCCGGGCAGCAAAACCACCACGATTGAGGTGAGTAAAAATTCCAGGCTCATTGCGTACTCTCCTTTATTGAATAGGTTCCAGCACCGTCACGCCTGTCGCAGCAGCTCGAGCCAGTTCTGGGTCAAGCGACATCGGGATATATTCGCCGCGCCGCCAAAGTTCACCCAGATTGTCATAAAAGCGCGACAGTGGGTGGCCCGATTGTCCCGTCGAGATCACAAAGACGGAACTGTCGGGGTCGGCAAAGTCATAGACGCCGCGAAAACCGGCCCCATGCACATTGTCAAAGGGGCGCGGTCCCGTGCCACGGGTGCGGCCACGTTGCAGGGTGTTGTCGCCGCCCGAGGTGGATTGGTGGATGTTGACGAACCATTTCAGGATCGGGACGTCGCCCAACACCTGATGGTCATGGGTCGCCTGATGTGCATCCCCCCAACGCAGCGCTTCAAGGGCACCACCGTGGTTTTCGTCGATCCATAAAAGCGCATCATCCAAGGCACGCCGCGAGATATCGGTACAGCTCTCGATTGCGGCTGATTGCAACACGTCACACCAGGCCCCAGCCCCGTCTGTGTCGCGAAACACCCGCTCGATGAACAGGGCTTCAACATGGTTGAAACGGTTGGCCAGCGGCCCCATTTCGTCCTGAATTAGGCGGTCTTGCAGGGCACGCAGCCAAGCGGCGTAGATCAGTGGTTCGGGCAGGTGTTCATTCATTTCACCATTCCAGTTGGCCAACAAATCCAGCGCCTGTTGGCGGCGATGTGCTGTGGTGCCTTCGGGTGCGGCTTCACCTGTGAACCACAGATCTGCCGCGATCAGCGGCAGCAGGGCGCGCGCCGTATAGCTGACGGTGTCGAGCTGTGCTTCGATAAAGCTTTCGCGGGTGTGGACTTCGCGGCTTTGCATCAGGCGTTTCCAGCGCAGAATACGTTGCGTGTCCCCCCAGACGAAACTGACGTGGCGTGGAAAGGCGCGGTTGATCATTTTGTTGTTGGTGTTGCCGATGATGCCGCCAATGGGGTTGCGAAATTCGGGGTTGTCGCCATAGTCACTGCGCCCTTGCCAACGGTTTTCGACCCGCCAGCCTTGGGACGGGATGCGCCCTTGGGTCTGGTGGTTCGGGTTGCGATTGGGGATTGCGCCGATGGTTTTCATCGCGATCGTATCGCCATCCGCCAAGGTCAGGTTCATCGCAGGCGCAAGGAACCCTTGGGCATTGGTGATGGCTTGCGGGATGGTGCGCGATTGCATCAACCCGACCATGGACGACATCGAGGTGTCAGACGGGCTAAGCGCGGTCCATGCCACCGTGGCGACGTGACCCGAGGGGGTGATGCTGCCCAATTCATAGTGATCGGCGGGCAGCACTGGGCCGTTGTCGCTCCATTGCAGTTTGATGGTGACGGGCAGCTCGTCTTTGATCTGAATAATGGAATCGCGGGTAACGAAGGGCTTAAAACCCGTGGCGGTTCTATATTCGTCGGGGTTTTGCGGATTTACTTGCTCGATATAGATGTCTTGGTCATCGACATAGGCGGCTGTAACACCCCAGCCCAGATAGTCGCTGCGCCCCGTCAGGATGGCGGGTACTCCGGGAATGGTGCCGCCAATGATACCGCCTTGGGCCAGCTCCAGACGGGCCAGATACCAGATGGCAGGTGCGGAAAATCCCAAGTGTGGATCATTGGCCAGCAGGGTGCCACCGGCGGCTGAACGGGACGGGGCGGCGGCCCATGCGTTGGAGGCACCGGCAAAGGCGCGGGGTTTGAAGGGGGATAGGATGTCGCGATTGGCGGGTTGGCTGACCGCATATCTGGGCAGGTCGGGAAACAGGCTGGCATATTTGGGCAGGGCGGCGATGGCGCTGCCCGGCGAGACGGGCAGGATATCGAGCAGGCGCTCACTGGGCAACACAAGGGAGGACTGCGCGCGCAGGACTTCGTGTTCCAACTGGCCGGACATTTGCAGGGCCATCAGCTTGATAATCGCAATTGAATCTGCGGGCTGCCACGGGGATATCTGGTTGCTAAATAGGAAAAACTCCGGCGCCCCTCGGCCCAATGCGCCTTTGTTGATTTCGGTCAGCCATGCGTTCACACCTTTGGAATAGGCCTCTAGGATGCTCTGGGTCTGGGTGTTCTGGGCTTTGACCGAGCTGACGGCCAAATTGTAAAGATCAAGGCGGCGCATCAATTTGTCGATTTTGAGGGTGCGGGGACCGAATTGCTCGGACAGGCGCCCCTGCGCGGTGCGCCGCAGCATGCTCATCTGCCACAAACGGTCTTGGGCGTGGGCAAAGCCAAGGGCAAAATAGACGTCCGTATCGGTGCCGGCAAAAATATGCGGCACGTCAGCGTTGTCGCGCACGATCTCGACGGGGGTGTTGATGCCTGCCACTTGATGGGTTGCGTCGTAATCCACCAAGGAGCGCGAGGCGAGGTAATAGACCAAAAAACCAGCCAGCAGCGCCAATGCAAAAAGTCCGACGAATATCCGTGTTAGCCATCGAAATGCTTTTGCCATGCGATTATCCTGTTCTTGACGCAGCCTGTTGTGGGGTCAATACAGGCTGCAAGCTGGCATGACAATAAAGGGAAACAAGCAATGGCAAAAGTCGCATTTTTAGGTCTGGGCGTAATGGGGTATCCGATGGCGGGGCATTTGGTGGCCGCAGGGCACGAGGTTTGTGTCTATAACCGCACCGCGACCAAAGCCGAGGCTTGGGCCAAGGCACATGGTGGCACAATGGCCACCACACCGCGCGCGGCGGCTGAAGGCTGTGATTTTGTGATGTCTTGCGTTGGCAATGACGATGATTTGCGCGGCATTTGTGTCGGGGATGACGGTGCGTTTGCGGGCATGGCCAAGGGGACGGTGTTTGTCGATCACACCACCGTTTCGGCCAAGGTGACGCGCGAATTGTCGGCGCTGGGGCTGGAGTCTGGCATTGATTTTGTCGATGCGCCGATTTCTGGTGGGCAAGCCGGGGCTGAAAACGGGGTTTTGTCTGTGATGTGTGGTGGTGATCAGACGGCTTACGATAGGGCCGAACCTGTGATCGACGCCTATGCCCGCACCTGTCGGCGGTTGGGCGACAGCGGTGCTGGACAATTGACCAAGATGGTGAACCAGATCTGCATCGCAGGCTTGGTGCAGGGTCTATCCGAGGGGCTGCATTTCGCCGAGAAGGCCGGTTTGGACGGGCGGGCCGTGGTTGATGTGATTTCAGGCGGTGCGGCTGGCAGTTGGCAGATGCAAAACCGTTATGAAACCATGATTGATGATGAATTCGAACATGGGTTTGCGGTGGATTGGATGCGCAAGGATCTGGGCATTTGTCTGGACACAGCGGATGAAAATGGCGCAAGTCTACCGATCACCGCCCTGGTGGATCAGTTTTACAAAGATGTACAAAAGCTGGGCGGGGCGCGTTGGGACACGTCGAGCCTGATCAAACGGTTGCGGGCGATGGGGTGATGCTCAGCGTTGGTTTTTGAGCCGGTGGAAAATTAAGGCTTTCCTGTAAGTCAATGTTATTGCTTTCAGAAACCCATTCGTTAATAGAACCACTATTCCGGAATAGTGGTTCTATTAATTTACAACAAATGCTGCCGAAAAAACGACCCAACCTAGCCTAAAACTTTATGCAAACTTATGGAATGATCCGGGTGTATTTCGTGCCTTCCAGCGTGGCGCCGACCAGCAATCCAGCCTGGCCGTAAATCACCGCAATCACGGGGGCCAGCGCGGTGGTGGTTTCAGCGCTTACATTGCCGCCCTTGTCGCTGAGGGCGTATTCCAGATCAGCGCCTGCGGCCCAACCTGATGCACCGCGAAATTCCTGCAGTGCTTGTGGTGTCATGAAATACAAAACATGCGAGAATTGCTGGGCGCCGATTTGCAAACCAACACTGGCTGCGGCCGAGGAATAGTAGTCAACCGTCACATCATTCACCCGCAATGCGCCGCGCCCGAATGCGCCGCCAACGCCGAATCCTGCTTTGGTGATCAATGGCATGACCAGCATCCCGACCGATTTTGCCTTTAGGTCCAGCGTGGCCGGATAACGGCTGTGTAGACCTGCAAGGCTGGAGTCAACACGGGCGTCGATTTTAGCCGCTCCGCTGCCGCCGATACCGTTGCCGCAGGCCGCTGTCGTGCTGGCCAATGCGCCAGTTACGAATAAACGCCGTGAAATAATCTGGGAATGTTTGCTCATGGGGTGCCCTTGTGTTTGTGCCTGTAAATCAGTCTGCCTGACTGTTCGCCGACCTTATTTGGTCGATCCTGCGACAACTATAGGGGATGCGGGCAGGGGTGTCATCAAGTGTTGTTGTTTTGGGCAATACTTTGCGCAATACCGCCTAGCCATTCAAAGCGCGAGCCACCCGTGGTGCAAAATAGGTCAGCACGCCATCACAACCTGCGCGCCGGAATGCCATCAAGCTCTCTAACATCACCGCATCACCATTGATCCAGCCGTTGTCGGCCGCCGCCATGATCATCGCGTATTCGCCCGAGACCTGATAGGCGAACGTCGGTACGCCAAACTGGGTTTTCACACGGTGGCAAATGTCCAAATAGGCCATGCCGGGTTTGACCATCACCATATCAGCGCCCTCGGTCAGATCACGCGCTACCAGTCGCAGCGCCTCATCCGAATTGGCCGGATTCATCTGATAGGTTTTCTTGTCACCTTTCAGCGCGCCCGAGGCGCCGACCGCATCGCGAAACGGGCCGTAAAACGCACTGGCGTATTTGGCTGAATAAGACAGGATGGCAACATCTTGATGCCCCTCGGCCTCAAGGGTCGTGCGCATCGCGCCAATCCGCCCGTCCATCATATCGCTTGGCCCCAATATGTCAGCGCCCGCCACCGCCTGTGCCAGCGCCACTTTCACCAAGGCGTCAACGGTTTCGTCATTGACGATCACGCCATCTTTCACGATGCCGTCGTGGCCCTGGGCATTATAGGGGTCCAGCGCGATGTCGGTCATCACGGCAACTTCGGGCACCGCATCTTTAACGGCGGCGATCGCGCGGTTTGACAGGTTGTCGGCGCTCCAGGCTTCGCGGCAACAATCGGTTTTCAGGGCAGGGTCGGTGTAGGGGAAAATGCAGATCGCCGGAATGCCCAGATTACGCGCTTCACGCGCGGCCTCTACCAGTTGGTCAATCGACAGGCGCTCAACCCCGGGCATCGAGGCGACGGGTTGGCGCACCGCCGTGCCCTCGACCACAAACATTGGCCAGATCAGATCATTCACCGACAGCGCATTTTGTTGGCACAGCGCCCTGATAGCGCCAGAGCTGCGGGTGCGACGTAAACGGGTGGCTGGAAAACGGGCTTGGATCGGTTGCATATTTACACTTTCTGATAGGTTCCCTACTGGATACATGGATTTTCCACCATCTCAAGGGTAGGAATTGGCGCAGGGCACAGATAATGTCACGAAAAGCCGAGAACAATTAAGGACGATTCCGTGGATTGGTATGAAATAGTGCTTGAAGTGATCGATATGCGGTCCTTCTCGAACCTCTGGTTTTGGATCGCTTTGGCGGTGCTTTGGTCGACCACCAGCCATTGGGTGCTGGGGGTGCCTTATGACATGGTGCTGCGGGCGCGGCGTCACGGTGGACAGTCCCAAGTTGATTTGGAAACCTTGGTGCGGATCAACACGAACCGTTTGTTGCATATTGGTCGGGTGTCTGGACTGTGGCTGCTGGGCTTTACTTGTTTTGCCCTGACGGGACTTGGCATTTTGGGGTTTTACTACGGTGTTGAATTTGCCCAAGCCTTGTTTCTATTGGCCTTCCCGATGACCTTTGTTGGCATGTTGTCGCTGTCGACTGCAGGGTTGATTGATGCGGATGAACCCTCCGAAGATTTGCTGTTTCGCCGCCTTCGTAAGCACAGAACTATCACACAAGTCATTGGAATGACGTCTATTTTTGTGACAGCGTTGTTTGGGATGTATCAAAATCTGTCAATCGGCGCGCTTGGCCACTAGGCAGCGCGTGTTAGGAAAATTGATCTATGGTCCAGTCCAATCACATAACCTTTGGCGGTGCGCCCGAGGGGTTTGATGCGTATATTTTGGCGCAAGAACTGGCCAAAACCAACAAGCCCGTTGTACATATTGCCCGCGATGACAAGC
>Ga0209633_10000961_pt1 | contig 31405 bp, 28 predicted proteins | sample Cruoilmetagenom1_FD_187290 | JGI IMG/M metagenome (GOLD analysis project Ga0209633, IMG submission 187290) | Oil polluted marine microbial communities from Coal Oil Point, Santa Barbara, California, USA - Sample 1 (SPAdes) (version 2) | ecosystem: Environmental > Aquatic > Marine > Oil seeps ... | reverse complement strand
AGGAGTCCTAGCTAATGAAAGTAGGAATATCTCATAACCTGTTTATTAACAAAAGAATTTTAATGCGTTAGCCCTGCCCCCCCCCCTACTTTTTAGCATCAGCAGTTTCGAAGGAAGCAGCTTAATAATTGACTAGGTGGACTTTAAAACAATCATATAAAGAGAAGAACGGAATATGGCTGAAACTTTTAACCTATATGAAGCTATTTTATGGTTTGTTATTGCTGTTGCTCTTTTTTCAACTGCAATATTTGATAAATCAAAAAAACTTTATAAAACAAACTTAATAATTTCAGCAATTTTATTTTTTGCCTTCGGGATCTCTGACCTCATAGAAATGCAAACAGGAGCTTGGTGGCGTCCCGTTGGTCTGCTTATGCTCAAGAGTAGTTGTATTATTGGTTTCGCATTTTGCTTTCTAAAATATAGACAGTTAAGCAAAAATAAGGGGGATATATTGGATCAAAAGCAGCAACAAAAAGCATGAGATAGTTTAAATGGCCCCCCCCCGGGTTTTTAGCATCAGCGGTTCTTAGAGCTTGTCCAAGAACTAGCTCCTAGCAAAGATTCCTAATAAACCCCGTGTTCACGCGTAGACAAGAACTCAATATCAGGCCATTTTTCCATTGCCATTTGTAGGTTTACCCGTGTTGGCGCGATATAAACCAGGTCACCTGCATGATCAAGTGAGAGATTGGTCTCTGCCTTGATTTTAAACTGCGCTAGCATAATTTCGTCGTCGCACTGTATCCAGCGTGCTGTTTGAACATTAATCGCCTCAAACTGACATTCCACCTTATATTCATCTTTAAGACGCTGTGCCACTACATCGAATTGTAAAATACCGACCGCACCCAGAATCAAATCATTGTTTTTAAAGGGTCTAAATAATTGCGTGGCGCCCTCTTCACACAATTGCTCCAATCCCTTTTGAAGTTGCTTCATTTTTAAAGGGTCTTTAAGCTGGGCACGACGAAATAATTCTGGCGCAAAACTGGGAATCCCAGTAAAGAAAAGATCTTCTCCCTGGGTAAAAGTATCACCAATACGAATTGTGCCGTGATTGTGAATACCAATAATATCGCCCGGATAAGCTGCATCAACATGGCCACGATCAGCCGCCAGAAAGGTTAATGCATCCGGAATTTTCACGTCTTTTTTAATTCGCACATGATTGAGTTTCATGCCTTTGTGAAAACTTCCCGAACAGATACGCATAAAAGCGATACGATCACGATGCTTGGGGTCCATATTGGCTTGAATTTTAAAAATAAAACCGGTGAATTTTTCTTCGCTGGGTAACACTTCTCGTGTGGTTGTTTGGCGTGACTGTGGTGGTGGGCTGTATTCAACAAAATCAGCCAGTAACTCAGCAACACCAAAGTTATTAATCGCCGAGCCAAAGAAAACAGGGGTCAGTTTTCCACTTAAATAGTCCTCTTTATCAAAGGCATTACTGGCGCCCTGCACCAGTTCAATTTCTTCACGTAATTCTTCGGCCTGAGTTCCTAACAATTCATCCAGACGTGGATTATCCAGACCTTCAATGGTTTCACCTTCGAGTGCTTTACCCTCGTGATTAGGATCATACAAATGCACCGTATCTTTATAGATGTGATAAACACCTTTGAGTCGTTTCCCCATTCCAATTGGCCAAGTGACAGGTGCACACTGGATTTTTAGAACACTTTCTACTTCATCCAAAAGCTCAATTGGATCACGCCCTTCCCGGTCTAATTTATTTATAAAAGTCATAATCGGCGTATCACGCAAGCGACAAACTTCCATTAATTTGATAGTTCTGGCTTCTACACCCTTGGCAACATCAATCACCATCAATGCCGAATCAACAGCAGTTAAAGTCCGGTAGGTATCTTCCGAGAAGTCTTCATGACCCGGGGTATCCAATAGATTAATAATCTTATCGGGATCAGATGGTTTTTCTTTATTGAATTTATATGGAAACTGCATGACCGAAGAAGTTACAGAAATACCGCGTTCTTTCTCCATTGCCATCCAGTCGGAAGTCGCATGACGTGCTGCTTTGCGTCCCTTAACTGTACCTGCAAGTTGAATCGCACCGCCGAATAATAATAATTTTTCAGTGATGGTGGTTTTTCCCGCATCTGGATGCGAGATGATAGCAAAGGTGCGGCGTAAGGAAGTTTCTTCTTGGTGTGTGGCCATAGTATATGTTTCTTTTTTTAATGCCCCCCTTTTTCTAAGGGGGAGGCTACAGTATTCTTTATGAAACTTCTTTTAAGGAAGCTTGGTTTGGCAAACCAATGACCAACGCTTCCAGCAAAGCTTTTTGTGCATGCAGGCGATTTTCAGCCTCATCCCAAACAACTGACTGTTTACCTTCAAGTACTGCAGTGCTTACTTCTTCTTCACGATGAGCAGGTAAACAATGCATGAAAATGGCATCATCTTTTGCTTTAGCCATTACCGCAGAATCAACCTTAAATGACTTAAATGCTTTCTCACGAATCTTTTGCTCATCTTCCTGTCCCATACTCGCCCAGACATCAGTGGTAATCAGGTCAACATCTTTAACTGCATCGTCGAGACTATGGAACAATGTAATATGTTCATCTAGCTGCTTCATTAATTTTGCATCAGGCTCATAACCTTTAGGACAGGCTATATTTAGATGAAAACCAAATTGTTTTGCGGCATTCATCCACGAGTGACACATATTGTTGCCATCTCCCACATAGGTGGCTGTCTTGCCTTCAATACAACCACGATGCTCAATATAGGTCATCATATCTGCAAGTAGCTGACAGGGATGAAAGTCATCGGTAAGCGCATTGATCACAGGTACTTTTGAATATTTTGCAAATTTTTCCACTATGTCATGCCCAAAAGTTCTAATCATGACAATGTCAACCATGCTGGAAATAACGCGTGCACTATCCTCAATGGGTTCACCGCGTCCTAATTGCGTATCACGAGAGGATAAAAACATGCCTTGCCCACCCAGCTGATTCATACCTGCTTCAAAAGACACACGGGTACGAGTGGATGATTTATCAAAAATCATCGCCAGCGTGAGATTCTTAAGCGGCTGATAAACCTCGCCTTTTTTACGCATTTCTTTTAATTCAATCGCACGCTTAATCAACGCTTGTAATTCTTTATGATTAAAATCCATTAATGTAAGAAAATGTCTAGTGTTTGACATGATCGGAAATCCTGTAAATAAAATTGTTAATTATGAAAAAACTTGATCTTAAAAAGAACGCTTAAACAAAAGTCTTGATCAAAATAGATACTGTTTTGATAATCGTATCGGCCTGCTCTTTTGTTGTAATAAGTGCTGGCAATAAGCGTATTGTTTTATCCGCAGTAACATTGATTAAAAGCTTATGATCCAGTGCCTCGGTAACGAGTTCAGCACAATCTTTTTTAAGTTCTATGCCAATCATTAGACCATGACCACGAATATCAGCTACGCTCTCAACGTCCGCCAGTTCCTGCCTGAATTGCTCCAGTATGTACTTGCCCATATTGGCAGCATTGTTACACAGATTTTGAGTTTCAATAAGATGCAAAACCGTGAGTGCCGCACGCGTAGCCAGAGGATTTCCACCAAAGGTAGAACCATGCTTGCCCGGCAAAAACACACCACTTGCTTTGCCAGCCGCAAGACATGCCCCTATAGGAACGCCATTGCCTAATGCTTTAGCCAATGTCATTACATCCGGCTTACTATTTGACGAATGCTGAAAAGCAAACCACTTGCCGGTTCTGCCGATGCCTGTTTGAATCTCATCAAGCATCATTAGCCAGTTGTTTTCATTACAAATCTGACGAATATTACGGAGATAATCACTATCAGGAACTACTACTCCGCCCTCACCTTGAACAGGTTCAACCAAAACTGCGGCAATATTTGGATTATTGGAAGCAGCATCTTTAATCGCTTCAATATCATTGTAAGATACACGCACAAAGCCTTCGACTAAAGGTTCAAAACCTGCTTGGATCTTTTCATTACCCGTCGCGGAAAGCGTCGCTAATGTACGCCCATGAAAACTACCTGACATAACAATAATATTAGGCAGTTCAATGCCTTGCTGTTTGCCGTATAAACGCGCTAGCTTGATAGCCGCTTCATTTGCTTCTGCACCTGAGTTGCTAAAGAAAACCTGGTCCATGCCTGAAAGCGAACAAAGCTTTTCACCCAGTTCTGTCTGGTGGGGTATTTCATACAAATTTGAAGTATGTATTAAGGTACGCGCCTGGTTCGATATGGCATCCGCTACATCAGGGTGCGCATGCCCTAGACCACAGACCGCTATACCGCAAATGGCATCTAGATATTCATGACCTTCAGTATCGGTAAGGTAAACACTTCTGCCACTTTTAAAAGCAAGTGGTAGTCTCGCATAAGTAGACATTAATGAGTTTGACATGACAATCCCCTTTTTATTATTCGGGGAAATATAATTCCCTGAGTAATAACAACAAATGCAAATAGGGTAGCGAAGGCTACCCTATTTGAGAAAAAACGATCAATACTGCCCGTTTTTTAGGTTTTTGTCAATCATAGCTGTTTATAACACGACAGCAGATTGCTTCTAAAAGCTGTCAAAGCAGTTCTATACTAAACAGCACAGAGAAAAACCGAAGCTATTAAAAATACTACATATTTTGATTAACGAAATCCCAATTAACCAGATTCCAAAAATCAGCAACATAAGCAGGACGTGCATTACGTTTATCAACGTAGTAAGCATGCTCCCAAACGTCAATCGTTAATACAGCAGTTTGACCGTCTGAAAGTGGGCAACCCGCATTTGAAGTATTTACTATCTCAACCGAACCATCAGCATTCTTGATTAACCAAGTCCATCCAGAGCCAAAGTTACCTACTGCTGTTGTTGAAAACTTCTCTTTGAAATCAGCGAAAGAACCAAATGCTGCATTGATTGCATCAGCCACAGCACCAGTAGGCTCGCCACCTGCATTGCCTGCAAGACAGTTAAAGTAAAAAGTATGATTCCAAACTTGAGCAGCATTATTGTAAATAGGTCCAGCTGGTGCTGAAGTGATGATGTCTTCTAAAGACTTATCTGCAAACTCAGTACCTTCAATAAGATTATTTAAGTTTGTAACATAAGCCTGATGGTGTTTGTCATGATGAAAATCTAAAGTCTCAGCAGAGATATGTGGCTCTAGTGCATCTTTTGCATATGGTAGATCAGGTAGTGTATGTGTCATTTTATATTCCTTCGTAGTGGTTGATTAATATTTTTTTATAACTGTGCAAAGAGTAGAATAAAACAGGTTAAAAAAGCAATATTTCTTAATTTTTATAGTGATTTTATCTAATGTATAAGCTGATCATAAAAAGTTAGGGGGGTGCTTCGACTCCGCTCAGCAGAACTGCCAATGAGGATTAAAGTAATACTTTCTCTATCCCACCATTGGTAATAGTCTCAACAAACTCTGCTTGCCACTTCTCCCCATGTAATTCCTTCATCATTTCAACCACAATGTAATCCGTTTGCATTCCGGTATCATCCGCATAGCGATTTAAGCCTTGTTGACAAGCAGGGCAGTTTGTCAAAATCTTTACATTACCGTTATTTACAACCCCACCCTGTAATTGCTGTGTACTGGCTTCTCTCAAGCTTTCCTGCTTTCTAAATCTTAACTGGCTGGCAATATCAGGGCGACTTACAGCAAATGTTCCCGCTTCACCACAGCATCGATCCGTTAATAAAACTTCTTGTCCCATTAAATCAGAAGTTAGTTTTGTTGGATCATAGTTTTTAATAGGTGTGTGGCAGGGGTCGTGGTAGACGTATTTTGTGCCACTTGTTCCCTCTAGTTTCACACCTTTTTCAATCAAATATTCGTGAATATCTAGCAAACGACAACCGGGGAAAATTTTCTCAAACTCGTATTTTAAGAGTTGGTCTAGACAAGTTCCGCAGGAAACAATGACTGTGTTTATCTCAAGATACGAAAGCGCTTGTGCAATCCGATGAAATAGCACCCTATTTTCAGTTGAGATCTGCGTACCAAGTGCGCTATCTCCACTCGCATTTTGTGGATAACCACAACAAAGATAACCCGGCGGCAGGACTGTAGTTGCACCGGTCTCATAAAGCATGGCGATCGTTGCCATACCTATTTGAGAAAATAAACGTTCCGAGCCACAACCAGGGAAGTAGAATACCGAGTCGCCTCGCTTATCTTCAGCTATATCAGGCTTACGCAGGATGGGAATAGTTTTTTCATCTTCCAGACCTAGCATCGCACGTGTTGTTCTCATCGGCACATGTGCAGGTAATGGCTTTTTTACAAACTGCACAATATATTCTGTGAGTTCAGCCTTACCTGTTGTTCCAGAGGGTCGTTTTGCTGGCTTCAATATACCTAAGCGTTTAAATAATTTATGTCCCAGACGCTGTGATTTATAACCAAGCTGCACTAGTCCTGCGCGCATAATTTTAATCGTAGTTGGGTCTTTAATATTCAAGAATTTCATGGATGCCCAGGTCACAACATTAAACTTTTTCTGTTTACGCGCTTTTAAAATACTGCGCATGCGTACCGTGACATCACCAAAATCAATATTAACCGGACAGGGGTTTAAACACTTATGGCAGACCGTACAATGATCTGCAACATCATTCATTTCTTCAAAATGCCTGAGTGAAATACCACGACGAGTTTGCTCCTCGTAGAGAAAAGCTTCCATTATCAAACCCGTTGCCAAAATCTTATTACGCGGTGAATACAGCAAATTGGCACGTGGAATATGGGTATTACAAACTGGCTTACATTTACCACAACGCAGACAGTCCTTGATATCATCATTAAGCTCGCCGAGTTCATTGTGCTCTAGCAATAATGCTTCACGCTCAACGAGTCGCAACGATGGCGTATAGGCATTTTGCAGTCCAGAACCGGGCATTAATTTGCCACGATTGAAATGTCCATTCGGGTCAATATCTGTTTTGTATTTGGCAAAATCTTGAATCACATCATCTTGTAGATAATGCATTTTAGTCAAGCCAATACCGTGCTCCCCAGAAATAACACCATCTAAGGATATTGCCAATTCCATTATCTGATCAACAATGCGCTCGGCTTCCTGCATCATTTCATAATCATTTGAATTTACGGGAATATTGGTATGCACATTACCGTCACCAGCGTGCATGTGAAGCGCCACAAAAAGTCGTTTAGAACGAATTTCTTTGTGAATTTTTTTAATCGCATCACGCAATGGCTTTAGGGTTTGACCGACAAAAATATCTTCTAGCGGGTTTTTAATTTCTTCTTTATAGGAAATACGTAAATCACGGCGTAATAATAAATTAATAATTTTATCGCCTTTTTGCTGATTCTCACGTGCTAGATTATCCAGCAAATCATCATGCTTACTGGCGTCTTTATCAACATTATCCAAGATACTCTGCCAGCGTTTACGAATAATGCTTAAGTGTTCAGCCGCATGGTCTTTTTTAGCTTGTAGGATGACATCATTTTCAGGGCTTTTTTCATAATTTGGCAGATCACTTAATTGCCTTTCCAACTCAGGATTATCTCCCGTAAATGTATCCAGTGCAGCATCAATTAAATTCAGCTTATTCTGGATTGACTGGTGGATATTAATACGCTCAACACCTTCACTATAAACATCCAGTTTATCCAGTGGGATGACCACATCTTCATTAATCTTAAAGGCGTTGGTATGTGCTGCAATGGCTGCAGTGCGAGCGCGATCCAGCCAAAACTGACGACGCGCCTCAGGACTAATGGCAACAAAGCCTTCACCATTTCGAGAATTCGCCAGCTTGATTATTTGCGAGGCGGCCTCAGCAACTTTTTTATCATCATCCCCCACAATATCAGCAATCAAAACCATTTTTGGAAATGCTCGGCGTGCTGATTTTGGGGTGTATTTTACTGCTTTAACATAGCGTTCATCGAGGTGTTCCAAACCTGCTAGAAGCACATCTTTATTCGCATCCAGATAGTCTTTTACTTCGACAATTGCAGGCACCGCTTCTTGTAAATCACTACCATAAAATTCCATACAAACAGTGCGGATCTGCTCTGGCATGCGATGTAAAATAAATTCAGCCGAGGTAATTAATCCATCACAACCTTCTTTCTGGATGCCAGGTAAGCCCCCCAAAAACTTATTGGTTACATCTTTTCCCAAACCATGCTTGCGAAAGAAACTTCCTTTAAAGTTTAGAAATTCAATTTCACCCTTTTGGGTTTTAGCGTCTTTAGCAAAACGGGTTATACTAAAACTGACCTCTTCCTGATCATGAATTTTACCCAGATTATGATTTAAGCGCGTTACTTCTAGCCACTCTGCATCTGGCGTAACCATGCGCCATGAAATCAGGTTATCAAGCGTTGTACCCCACATAACCGCTTTTTTTCCGCCGGCATTCATGGAGACATTGCCTCCAATGGTAGAGGCATCTTGCGAAGTTGGATCAACCGCAAAAACCAAGCCAACTTTATCTGCCGCATCAGAAACCCGTCTGGTAACAACGCCAGCATCAGCACGAATTACTGATACTTCCTGCCCTTTCTCAAGAACAGTACCCGGTAGTTTATTTCGTTTTTGAATCTCACCAAGGCTTTCGAGTTTTTCGGTATTAATCACCGCACTCATGGCATCCAAAGGAATTGCTCCTCCGGTATAACCCGTTCCACCACCACGAGGGATAACCGTCAAACCCAATTTAATACTGGCTTGTACTAGATCGGCAATTTCATCTTCACTATCCGGAGTAAGCACAACAAAGGGTAATTCAACTCGCCAGTCGGTTGCATCAGTGACATGCGATACACGTGCCAAACCATCAAACTGGATATTATCCTTGCGGGTAATATTGCGGAATTTACGTTTTGCTCGTTTGCGCAAGGCATAATAATCTGCAAACCATGTAGCAAATTCATCCACAGATTTGCAGGCTATATCAACCAACTCTAGTGTCAGTTTGTTGCCGCCTGCGCGTTCTCTGATACGTTTTAAGCGCTCACGCTTGGATTCAATTAAAGAGTAACGCCTTTTTTCATTTTCAAGAAGATCATCTTGAATATAGGGGTTTCGCATCACCACCCACATATCACCCAGCACTTCTAAAAGCATATGTGCTGATAGCCCAGTGCCGCGTTCACTTCGCAACACTTCAAGAATCTCCCAGGCACGCTCACCGAGCACCCGCAGGATTATTTCCCGGTCTGAGAAAGAAGTATAATTGTAGGGAATTTCCCTAAATGGCAGTTTCGTATTCATAATGACGCGCGCATTTTACCTTGTATGCGCCATATAGGGAATAAACTATAAAAAAATTCATAGTTTTGTCTATAGTAGCAGTATGTATGTAAATAAATTGGTTGCCCATCGAGGTGACAACACAAATTTTCCCGAGAATTCTTACGCCGCCTTTGAGTCTGCCTTAAAAGCAGGCTCAAGCTATATTGAGTTTGATGTTCAAATGAATGCTGATGGTAGCCTGATTGTTTTTCACGATACTGATTTAAAACGCATGACAAATTCAGATCATTCCATATTTGATATGGATGATAGTGAAATAATGAAAACCTGCATTAATTCACAAAAAGGACAGCCCGTTTATATCCCGACATTGAAAGAAATCCTCAAGCTACTTGCAAATTACCCTGACGCGCAGGCATTTGTTGAATTAAAAAAACAGAGCATCAAAAAATGGGGCTTTGATAAGGTCATGCAAAAACTGATTGCTGAATTAAAAGACTATTCCCACCAAATTTACTTGATTAGCTATAGTAGTGCTGCCCTTGAATATACACATCAGCACAGCAACTACAGAACCGGGCTAGTATTTAATAAATTCAATGAAAAAAAACGGAAAATAGCAAAAAGCCTGAAACCTGATTTTTTGATCTGCCCCTATAAAATCGTTCGAAAAAAAGAATTATGGAAAGGAAACTGGCAGTGGATGGTTTATTCTTTAAATGACATATCGCTAGTAAACGAGGTTTTTAAACGAGGCGATATTGATCTAATTGAAACAGATGATATACAGTTAATGCTTTCTCAAGGAAGCTCTGGTTAAGTCGATTAGAAATTAGCGCACAAAAAACTGTCTCAATTTTGGCAAGCTAAAAATAATTGGACTTGATCAGAGGTTCCTCAAAGTAGCTTATTTATATATATGGCACCCCCCCGGGTTTTTAGCATCAGCATAATATTTAAATAGTCAACAACTTGTAACATTACATAACTAAAGGTGTGGTTTTCCTTAATTGCAAGGAGTAACTATCGGGACTAATATTAAAATTAGATCAAAATCACCGCACAGGAGGCAAATCATGCGTACTGTTTTTTTCAAACTACTACTTCTATCACTATTAGCTGTACCCACAGGCTCGTCCTTTTTCGCAAAAGAAAGTAAAATAGAAATAAGAGACTCCAGTAGCTTTTTTGATGAAAGCCTTAATGATATGCAAGAAGAGCGTGAGACAGCCGAGGAAGAAGGTAAAAAGGGCTTATTGCTGATGTTTGAAATGGACGAATGCCCGTTTTGTGCACGTATGAAAAAGACGGTATTAAACCGTGGCGATGTACAGGATTACTTTCGTGAGAATTTCAGAATACTTTCTGTTGATATAGAAGGTGATCTCGAATTGACTGATTTCAGCGGTAAAGAGACCACTCAGAAAGATTTTTCACTAAAACAGTTTCGAGTAAGAGCAACGCCCGTTTTTCAATTTGTTGACCTCAAGGGGAAACCTATAAAAAATGGACGTTTAACCGGTGCCACCCGCGACAGCAAAGAATTCATGATGCTGGGTAAATACATCGTCGAAGGTGAAAATGAAAAACTGCCTTTTTCTCGCTATAAGCGCAAACAGAAGAAAGCTGGCAAATAAACGCTCACACATTGGATAGTAAACTAAAGAAACTCATATTCCTGATAGCAGTCGTTGCTATTACAGGACTTGTTGAGGCAAAGCAGGAAGCATTGCCAACACCCCTTGATCTGGAAACTGCACTCAGTTTTGCCAAAGATCATCCAAGAACCAGATTAAGCCTTGAACAACAGCTGATCTCTCCACCAGCTCAATCGCTTTTTTTAAACTGTCACAACTTAAGTTTTAACAATACCAACGAAACGGATAGGCAACGAAATAGTGTATTCGCAAATAATTTAATTACCCCAGTTGAGCAGCAAAAACTATTCATTCTTCAATACTTTTTTGATGTGCTTTTAGCAGACTCCAGCATGATTGGCATCAATGAAGATATGGCAGGTGCCTACATCGCCTATGATCGCGCCAAAACAAGGCAGGAGTTTAAACAGTACTCTGAATTACGCGTGGCAAAACTGGAAGCTGAATATCAGGATGTACTACAACAACGCTTTTCGGGAGAAGCCAGCCAACGTTTAAGCCGTTCCCAATTAGCTCATGCAATCAATCACCCGAATGATTTATCCAGTGATCTGAACCCACCCTCTTTAATAAAAGCCATAAAAGAACTACCTGATTCTGAAGAAATAATTAGCAATGCTTTAAAAAATAATCGCTGGCTTAAGGAGCTTGAAAAAAATAATAACAAGGATCAAATCGCCTTAATCAAAATGAACTTACGCCAGCAAATTCTGGAACTGGTTTTGCGCCTTAATGTGCTGAATGCAGCAGTTACTCGCGCGGAATCAGAATCCTATAGTCGCGATCTTGATCTGGAAATGAGCCGCTCGCTTTATGAGATGGAAGTCAAAGCCAGCCTTGGCAGATCAATGACACTACAAAGCAAGGCACGCATGCAAGAGGAGCGAATAAATTATTGTGTCACCCTTGCATGGGCTCAGTTAAATGCATTACAGGGGCAGGATATTCTCACCCAGCCACAAGTTAAAAAGGAACCCTCAGAATGAAGAATTCATCCTTAAAATACTGGATATGCTGTTTACTTTTCACAGGATTATTTTTTAATGCTGAAGCACTGCAATTAAATGGGCGACTAGAATGGGTGCATAAAATAGAAATGCGCGTACTTGCCGACGGTGTGATACAAAAAATGAATGTGAAGATTGGACAACATGTCAAAAAAGGCACTATTTTACTCAGCATGGATCAACGTGAAGCTAAAGCAGGTATACTAAAAGCTAAGGCAAATATTGCCCGTTCTATCGTCAATCTTGATGATGCCAGCGATGAATTAAAACGTGCCAACGAGCTTTATGATCGTGGTCTCATCGCCGAAGAAGAGTTAAAAGATGCCAAGATCAAACATGTGGCAGCCTCTGCCGAAAAAGAATCAGCTAATGCGGCACAATCAGTTGCAGAAGTGGTTCTGGAAAGAACCGTATTACGTGCACCGATCAATGGAATCATCGTCACTAAAAATGCCTACGAAGGCGGCGTAGTCTATAAAACACTGCAAAAAGAACCATTGATTGCAATCGCACCTAGCGGCAGAATGCTAGCGAGAGTGCTGGTTAATTCCACCACACTGAGTCGCTACAAACCTGGTCAGAATGCAACCATTAACAGCCATGGTAAGATATATAAAGGCAAGATTTATAGCCTAGGAGTAGAGGCCGTACGCATTGACCCAGCGGGTGCCGTTTATGAACTCGATATTCTTTTTAATCACAACCCCAGAGATCTTTTACGACCCTCTGATGTTGTGAAAGTGTCAATCCCTTGAATTATCAATTACCCAAATGCTATTCCGCTCCCTCTCCCAAGCGGGGAAGAGGGTAGATAACTCAAAACTAGCTGTGTACTCCAACTTTCTACCCCCTCCTTAACCCTCCCCCTGCTAGCTAGAGGGGATTTTTTGTTTATAGAAAACCCTTGATTGAAGCAATCACATCATCTAGTTGATAATTCTGGGCATCAAAGCGGGTTATATTAGGTTCGGATCGCATCCAGGTCATTTGCCGTTTTGCTAGTTGACGAGTGGCGATGATGGCACGCTCTTTCATTTCTTCATAATCCAGCTTGCCATCCAGATATTGCCATGCCTGACGAAAACCCACGCAACGCATGGATGGCAAATTCTCATGTAAATCATCACGCTCATAAAGCGCCTTGACCTCATCCAGAAAGCCTTCTTCCAGCATCTTATCAAAACGAACAGCTGCCAATTCACGCACCCATTCACGTTCTGGAATCAGCGCAATTTTTAATAAGCGATAAGGTAATGCATCAACTTTTGCATCCTGTTGATGTATTGTTAGTGCTTTGCCAGTGAGTTCATAAACCTCAAGCGCACGCTGAATCCGTTGTTGATCATTAGGATGGATGCGTTCCCCTGCTTCGGGATCAATTTCGGTTAAACGTTTATGCAAAGAATCCCAGCCATTCAGCTGTGCTTCATCGGTCAGCTTTTTGCGAATAACAGGATCAGCCTCTGGCAAATCTGCCAGTCCATTTTCCAAAGCACGGTAATACAACATGGTGCCACCGACTAGAACCGGGATTTTTCCTTTAGCCGTAATTTGCTGCATTTCACGCAGGGCATCCCTTCGAAAATCTGCCGCAGAGTACGCCTCTGATGGATCAAGAAAGCTGATTAAACGATGCGGTGCTTTTGTCAGCTCTTGCTCGGTTGGTTTGGCTGTACCAATATCCATATCTTTATAGACTAAAGCTGAGTCGACACTAATCAATTCAATGGGGAAATGCTGCATGAGCTTGATAGCCAGACCTGTTTTGCCGGAAGCAGTAGGGCCAATGATAAAAATGGCGGGAGGAAGATTCATCTATGACTATCTATCATCTCTTACTCATAAGCTATTTCTTCAAGCTTTTCGACATCACATAAAAACTCATTAAAAGAAGTCTCAACAATAACGTGTTGACGCTTGAACTCAGCAATGGTTCTACTGGTTGTTTCAGTGGTTAAACTTAACATTGCACCCATATCCTCACGACTAAAAAGAGTGCAGCTACTGGCAGGATGGTTTTTAGACAACATTAACAGTAATCGAGAAATACGCTGTTTGGATGTGCCTGTCGAAAATTCTGTTGCCCACTTATCGGCTTCATTTAAAGCTTGTTCCCAACGCGTCATCAGCTCTTGATGAAGTACCGGATTGGTTTTAGACAACTGTTGTGCAGCACTCGCAGGATAACGACAGATCTCGGTATCTCGTAGCGCAATCGCATCATGTTTATAAGTCGGGCTCAAAACTGCCTCAAGCCCAATCACATCAGATGTACGCAATAACCTTACAATTCTTTGCGTGCCATCAGGAAGATACTGAACCAGTTTGACCAAACCACTGCGCAAGGTATACATGTTCGCTGCCTCGTCACCGACACCGTAAATCCTGTCGCCAGCTTTTATTTGAAACTGATTGATTGGCTTATGCAACTGCTTAAAATCATCTTCGCTTAACCCAGCAAATAAAACCGAGTTACGAATATTACATTGACTGCAATTTGCAACGCCTTGCCATGCTTCTTTTAGATGGATTTTATTCATCGTTTAACCATACCTAGTTTAAAAAAACTGTCCAGAGACCTTAGCTTTACAGCGATTAATCGGCTGATACCAACGGATACACACTAATAACTGAGTTATCCGTTTTTAAACAGCAAAACGGTAAGCTCACTAAAAAAGTTGGGGGGGAATGCCTATGAGACTGCGAGCATTGTTTTATCTAGAATGCTTCACAACTTCATTGATTCTAGCCTTTTTTTAAAGAATAAAACCTATATTTTATATACTTATCAAACCAAAGCAAATAGACAACAAATGCTACATTTTAAAAATCGTCTTTAAGCGAATTCTCAGCCTTGAATAAATCTTCTTAAATTTCTTTTTGCTAGAATCACCTTCACGCATGTAATTCTTCTTGATATAACTTTTTATCTCAGCCGCTTTTATTTTGATATTTTTATAAATTTCGGTCGCTTTCAACCAATCAATCGACTTCATCACAAAGATATAGGATTTCTCAAACCATGCAAATGCCATTAACTTGGGTTTTGAAATACGAAACAACCAAAAGGTAAAGGCAGCAATAGGAACCTTCCCCGCATACAGCAGCAACCAAAGAATAACTTTACCCTGCAATAAAAGGATACCCGCATAAATACCCTGTAATTCAACCACCACAAAGAGTAAAACAAAAGCGAATAAAATCACTACGCCATTCACATCCTGAAGGTAAGCTTCCAGCTTCTTGAGAAGATTTAGCGATTGAATATAACGAACAATCGGCTGAGCAAAACGCTCCCACACTAATTCTTCATAGAAAATGTAGCCTAATACGATTAGAGTGAAAAGGTAGTGACTGAGGGTGTTTATTATTTTATTCATTTTCTATATTAAAACATGATTGCTAAGCCGAGTCGAAGTACACCTCCCTCCTAGGTTTTTTAGAGATTTATCTTTTATTGTTTAAAATGAGCTAAATCACTTATTAGTATTTGCCGTTACTATTTTCACTCAATCGCACTGATAATAATAATGAACAACTACAAGGCGTATATTCTATTGAATAAATCGTTACAAAAAGATCATTTCGTTTTGTGGGTTCTTAAGGATTATGAAGCTGAGCCACGTATTACAAAGGGCAATGAGTCTACTGACTGGTACTTTTGTAAAAAGGAACTATAATAATATTTACTAAAGAGGCTCAGAATTCTGAGCCTCTTACTTATTTGATCAACCTAAAAGATTCACAAACAATATGAGTAAAATCTTACTAAAACAAGCCTGGCAAGGTGTCGCTAATTGCAGTCAATGCAGCATCCGAAATTCAGTTTTGTTTGCAGGATTAACAGAGCAGGATTTTGAGCAAATACACAAGCCTATCAATCAATTTCAAATAAAGGCAGGGACAACAATTTATAGCGTTGGTGATGAGGCTACATGCATGTACACGATTCGCAGTGGTTTAGTAAAACTGGTTCAGTATCTTCCTGATGGGACGCAAAGAATTGTAAGATTACTAAGCACCGCAGATGTCATTGGTCTGGAAGCTGTCTTAAACCCAACTTACAAACATGATGCTATAACACTTCATAATACTGAAGTTTGTCGCTATCCCAGTAGCGCAGCAAAAAAACTTTCAAAAACAAACCCTACACTTCACCAGGAATTGATGACACGCTGGGAGCACGCATTAAGCAAAGCAGATACTTGGGCCACAGAATTTTCAACTGGCACATCAAAACAGCGTGTTTCCAGATTATTACTCATGCTATCAAAAACTCACCAAGCAAATACTTGTAGGCTTTTTAGCCGTGAGGACATGGGGGCAATTTTAGGGTTAACAACAGAAACAACAAGCCGTACAGTTGCTGAATTCAAGCGTCAACGAGTGATTATTGAAACATCATTTAATGAATTCTTATGTGATTCCAACAAGTTAGAAGAAATTGCTTTTGACTAATTTTAACAAGCGCCACTATTCATAATAATATCTCCTCTATTATTTTTTAGAATAAACATACCTGTTGAGTATTCTCAATGCTCATGCAAGCCTTTTTTCAATAAACTTCCTGACATACATCATATCAAGTTAAGAAAACTTGTTATTCAACGATAGCCCAAGGAAGAGAAAATGATTTTTAAACAATTATTTGAACCTGACTCTTGCACATACACCTACTTATTAGGTTGTGAAGAAACAGGAGAAAGCGTACTCATTGACCCTGTCATCGATACCGTAGAGCGTGACTTAGATGTCATACACTCTTTAGGTCTTAAACCCAGCTATACCTTAGAAACCCACATACATGCTGATCACCTTACTGGTGCACGAAAAATGAAGGCCCTCGCATCTAGTCAAATTGTCGTCCCAAAAATGGACCAATTAGCCTGTGCTGATTTAGGTGTGGAAGAAGGCATTATATTTCAGGTTGGTAACCTTCAATTACACCCCTTGTTTACTCCGGGGCATACCAATACGCATCATGCTTATTTCATTCAGAGTAATGCTCAAACACTCTTGTTTTCTGGTGATGCTTTACTCATTGAAGCTTGTGGCAGAACAGACTTTCAATCTGGCGATCCGAGTGCACTTTACAATAGTATCCATGAGAAGTTCTTCACTTTAGAAGATGAAACACTAGTTTATCCTGGCCATGATTATGAAGGACGGCAGATCACAACAATCGGTCAAGAGAAACAGCGAAATCCTCGCCTTGGTAACAATAAATCTAAACAGGAATTCGTAAATCTCATGAATAATATGGGTTTACCCTACCCTCGAAAAATTGATTTTGCAGTACCCGGAAACACTCAGTGCGGACAGTGCCCTGATAACGTACCTGAAGAATATAGAGGACCTTGTGACATTCAAAGCGTCCCTATTGAAGAACGCATAGAAGCGAAACAAGGGGATCAGGGATAATTAATTCTTTTAAGGGGAACCTGATTAAGAACAAGGTAAATGCATTTATCGTTTAATAACGCACAATTCAGAGAAAACCCATGGAACACGTTTTTAACAATAACGAACAATTTAATAAGCATGAAGTTGTAAATAAAAACAACTTAAACAAGCTTTCGGCGGAAATTTCAAAGCGCAATGCCAAGACATTCTATTATGGCAATATCATTGCTGTGCTTATCCCATTTCCTTTTTTCATTTTCTGGTTTGGTGCATCCATGTTTGTTTATGCAATGTATCGTCATCACCCAAACAGGCGAGTTGGCTTCCATACTCAAAAAGCAGCTTACTATTACTATGCGCTCGCTGGTTTACTCGTCCCAGTATTAACATTCGCCCCAGGAAACTTTTTTTACCAGTACTGGTGGTTGCTATGGGGGATGAGCGCCTTAGCAATGATTCCAACGTCACTCTTTGGAATATCGAAAATCAATAAAGAAATGTGGACAGATATTGAATATGAAACACAATAACTTTTTCAACGCCTACAAACGCAATAATTATTGCCCACGCATAAAAAGCTTATCCAACTGATCAATACTCATCTGCGTCCAAGTCGGTCGGCCATGATTACACTGCCCGCTTCTTTCTGTCCTTTCCATATCCCGTAGCAATGCATTCATTTCTGGAATACTTAAGCGGTGATTAGCACGCACTGAACCGTGGCATGCCATGGTGGATAAAATCTCGTTTATCTCGGTTTGGATGCGCTCACTACTACCGTGCTCAAGTAAATCTGAGAGCACATCACGCACGAGTTGTTCTACATTTGAATCTTTTAGCAAGCTGGGGACAGCACGTATAGCAAGCTTTCCAGGTGCTAGTCGATTTAATTCAAAGCCTAGTTTTTGGAAGGTGTCTGCAAATTCTTCGGCGCAGTCGCCTTCTTTTTGACTGACGGCTAAGGACACTGGCACAAGCATGGGTTGAGAGCGCACATTGTCTTCTGCCATGCTTTTCTTTAAATGCTCGTAAGTGATGCGTTCGTGCGCAGCGTGCATATCAACCACCACTAGTCCTTCGGCGTTTTCTGCCAAAATATAGATTCCATGCAGCTGCGCAACGGCAAAACCTAATGGTGGAACATCTCCCGTGCTGTGACTGGTATCAACTGGCATTGAAGCAGTGACTTGCGACGACATTCTTTTTGAAAAATCTTCTGAAAGTGGTGGTAATTTGCTCTGCCCTAATAGCGAAGTTGACGACGCGCCAACTAAGGCAGCCGCGCCAGCTAAAGAAGCTGCGCCAGCCGTCGCAGGAACTTCGTGCAAGCGTCCATAGGCTGCTATTTGTTCTGCCACCTGCCCTTCTCGCATTTTATTCGAGACAGGGATATTTAACTTTTGCTGCGTTGGGGTATATTGAAATGGGCTTGACTGTGGTGCGGGAATATCAGGAGCTACTTGCTCTGTATTTGGCCTTACATCCGCCAATGCTTGGTGCAAAGTTCGATATAAAAAATCATGCACCAAGCGTGCTTCACGAAAACGTACTTCGTGCTTGGTTGGATGCGCATTTACATCCACTTTTTCAGGCGCCATTTCCAGAAATAAAACATAGGCAGGATGCCTGCCGTGGTAGAGCACATCGCTATACGCTTGGCGTACTGCGTGTGTAACAACACGATCACGAATCATTCGCCCATTCACATAAAAATATTGCAAGTCAGCTTGCGAACGCGAAAAAGTCGGCAGCCCAACCCAGCCCCACAGTTTTAAACCTGCTGCTTCATAATCCAGATAAAGCGACTGCTCCATAAAGGCGGGACCACAAACCTCGGCAACGCGTCTGTCTGCGCCGATTCTATCTTTGGCGGCTTGCAAGGCTAGGACGCTACGTGTTCCGTGGCGCAGGCTAATGCTAATCTGAAAATTACTCAGTGAGATTTTCTTAACCACTTCTGAAAGGTGTTTGAATTCAGTATTTTCAGTTTTTAGAAATTTACGTCGCGCAGGCACATTATAAAAAAGATCGCGCACATCTATGGTGGTGCCATTGGCATGAGCAACAGGTTCTGGCTCGCTAAAGTTTTCCTGCCCATCATCAGCAAGCATCCATCCCTGTTCAGCATTGTCTATTCTGGAACTCACTGTCATGCGTGAGACGGATGCAATACTCGGCAATGCCTCACCACGAAAACCCAGCGAAACCACATGCTCAAGATCATCCAGCGAGGCGATCTTGCTGGTGGCGTGACGGCTCAAAGCTAAGGGCAATTCATCTTTGGGGATGCCCTTGCCATTGTCACGAATACGAATGCGTTTAACACCACCCTGCTCTATGTCGATTTCAACTTTTGTGGCGCCCGCATCAATGGCGTTTTCCAACAATTCTTTAATCACAGACGCCGGGCGCTCAACCACTTCACCCGCGGCGATTTGATTAACTAAATGTGGTGGAAGCTGCTTTATTGTCATGACAATGAATGCTGATATCAAAAAGTGGGGGGGGTGCCATAATACCAAATCAAGTATAATCCAGCCATTAGAAATATATAAAACACATGCAAACAGATATGCGAGCTTTCGTTTGCTTTGCCTAAAACTAGCAAATAAATGTTTCACACACTATAATACACAGTACGATGTGTGAATAGGTGAACTATCATGGCAACAAATTTAGCATTAGATGACAGACTCATTAAAGAAGCCCAGACAATTGGCGACCACAAAACCAAGAAAGGTGTAGTGACAGAAGCGCTTGAAGAATATATACAGCGTCGCAAACAATTAGAAATACTTAAGCTATTTGGTACGGTTGAGTATGACGATAAATATGACTACAAAGAACAAAGGCAGGCAAAGTGAAGGTTTTAATCGATACTTGCATCTGGTCACACGCCATTCGAAATAAAAAACCCACAGAAAAACAAGCCCTCGCCGTAATAGAACTGACAGAACTAATCAAAGAATCAAGAGTAGAAATCATAGGTGCCATAAGACAGGAAATCCTTTCAGGCATTAAACATAGCAAGCAATTTGTAAAACTAAAAGCATCTCTAGCCGTTTTTCACGATATTCAACTAACCCAGGATGATTACGAACTAGCCGCAGAATTATTTAACACCTTACGCTCAAAAGGCATTCAAGGCTCTAATACTGACTTTTTAATCTGCGCAGTCTCTATCAATTATGACCTTACAATATTTACTGATGATGCTGATTTTAAAAACTTTAAAAAACATATTCCGATTCGATTGCATGAAATAAGGGAATAGCCGTACAAAATGCCACTTTGAGCAAGGTCTTAGTTGAATGTGGCACCCCCCCGGGTTTTTAGGATCAGCAGTAATCAGTAGTCCAATACTATATCGCTATTCCACTCAACTTTCGTTATTACAAAGCCTTCTCTATTAACAACATGTACTCCGTTTGCAATTTCCCACGAGGTTCTCCTCTCATCTAAATCCGTAACAATAAGTGACCAGATATTATTAAAATTAAAACTTTTCACAAATTCCCATTGCGCCCCATAATTCATGAACAAATAACCATCAACTGCTGCACAATCATCAAAATGGTTAGTGATAGGCTTGTAGTTTGTTACCCATTCCCAATAATCAATTTTCTCATACTTATCTTTCAAAACATCCACTCAATTTATTATGTGACTCATAGTCCGTAGACCTATATGCAACATAATAACATTATCTAGTAATAATTTTCTGGATAATGAAATGGAATCAGAACAAATTTTAAAAGGATTTGGGCTACATGTAAGAAGCCTAAGAAACAAGAAAAACCTCAGTCAGGAAAAACTTGCGCACTTAGCCGATCTTGATAGGACTTACATTAGTGGCGTAGAACGAGGTATTAGAAATATTAGCTTAATAAATATTTTTAAAATCGCTAAAGCACTCAGCATTGCTCCATCTGAACTATTTCAGTTTGGAGAAAAATGATGATCTCAAGAGCTTTCTTCTCAAATTCTGTAGAGTCATTTCTAATTCAAGAAACAAACGATATTCTGGGCGACATTCAGAAACACCATTCGCAAGATATTGTTCAATTACAAACTAATGCATGGAAAGGGCAGATTGAAATATTACAAAAAGAGCTTTCATCATTAAATAGTGGAGAGATATTCTTTGAATTCCTAATTCCAAGAATGGGAAAACGTGCTGATGTAGCTTTACTCTATCAGAACCTAATATTTGTATTTGAATTTAAAGTTGGAGAATCAAAATATCTTGCTCACGATTTACACCAAGCACATGATTACGCACTCGATCTTAGTAACTTTCATGAAGGAAGTCACAATCAGATAATTATCCCAGTTCTTGTTGCAACTGAAGCAGAAAGTACTCCAATACAAATTACAAAGTCTAAAGATTTGGTTTACCAACCATTAAAAGCGAATAAAAATAATATTTTTAAGCTTATAACACTTTGTATACATGAGATAAAAAACAAGCCAGATTTGAATTATAGAAACTGGATTAACTCGTCTTATAAACCCACACCAACAATTGTAGAAGCAGCACAAGCACTTTATGCAAATCATAACGTTGAAGACATTTCAAGAAATGATGCGGGCGCGACTAACTTAAACATTACATCAAAAAGAATCAAAGAAATAATTCACCACTCAAACATCAACAAACAAAAGTCCATCTGTTTTGTAACGGGAGTTCCGGGCGCGGGAAAAACGTTAGTTGGACTCAATATAGCGACATCAAACTCAGATAGAAATGATGCTGAGTTTTCAGTATTCCTATCTGGAAATGGCCCTTTAGTTGAGGTTTTAAGAGAAGCATTAGTACGCGACAAGGTAGCTCGCAATAAAGCTAGAACGAAGAGTGAGGCAAAAAGAGAGGTATATAGCTTTATTCAGAATGTACATCACTTTCGAGATGATGCATTGAGTGATACAAATGCCCCACCAGAAAAAGTAGCCATTTTTGATGAAGCCCAACGAGCTTGGGATGAACATCATACATCCAAATTTATGAGGCAGAAGAGAAACCAACCAGATTTTAACCAATCCGAGCCAGAGTTTCTTATTGAAGTAATGGATCGTCACAATGATTGGTGCGTCATTATTGCTTTGATTGGAGGTGGGCAAGAAATTAATAGTGGTGAAGCCGGTATAGCAGGTTGGTTAAATGCCCTTGATAAAAAACACCAAGATTGGAATGTTTATTATTCTGACAAACTAAATCAGAAAGAATATGCTGGGAGCATTAATACAGCCCAATTCGAGGAACTTCCAAACTACAAGCAAGAAAGTAGTCTGCATTTAGGTACATCAATGCGCTCTTTCAAAGCAGAAAAATTATCTCACATGGTTCATCATATAATTGGTAATAATGCTAAAGATGCAAAAGATTATTACCAAGAATTTATGAAAAAATTTCCAGTTAAAATCAGCCGTAACTTACAACAATCAAAACAATGGATAGAAAACCAAGCACGTGGCAATGAAACAAAAGGAGTAATTGCTTCATCAGGTGCAATTAGATTAAAGCCAGAGGGGTTGTTTGTAAAAAACAAAATTAGCGCTTCTAATTTTTTCCTTAATAGTCAGAATGATATAAGGTCATGCCATTATCTTGAGGACGTCGCAACAGAGTTTGATATACAAGGTTTAGAACTTGATTGGTGTCTAGTTTGCTGGGAAGCTGATTATCGCTACTCAAACTCACAATTTGAGCATTGGGAATTTAAAGGTACAAAATGGAATCGACGAAATAAAGAAGAAAAAAAATGGTATCTTGAGAATGCTTATAGAGTACTTTTGACGCGAGCTAGGCAAGGAATGATTATATTCATTCCAATGGGCAATAATGAAGATAAAACCAGAAAAACATCTTTCTATGATGAAACATATCAGTATCTAATAAGCTGTGGTATTGAACCACTTTAATAAAGCTGATCACCACATCGTTGTGCAAAAAAAATACATTATTTCTTCATGGCACCCCCCCGGGTTTTTGGCATCAGCCAATCAGACTCAAACAAATCATGAGCTGATTTCCTGCTAGTAGTAGTCAACTAATGCTTGCTAGATGCATGAGAAAAGCAGTGATATTATTATATGGCACCCCCCCCACTTTTTTAGTGAGCTTACCGTTTTGTTGTTTAAAACGGATAACTCAGTTATTAGAGTGTAACCGTTAGTATCAGCATTCTTTGCCATGACAATAAAGCAGCTCCCACCACATTAGTTAATTAAATCGCCGCAGGCGAAGTGGTGAGGAATCTAGATTTAATACAATGCAAAGTTTGAACTGAACTATTACACTAACAGACCTCTAAACTTCTAACTGTCATCAAAAATTTAAACCATGAAATTATTTAAAAAACTTTTCCTTATTATTTTTATCATTTTCGCGATTGTGGGCGGTATGCTGGCGATTTTTGTCGCCACATTTGATGCCAATGATTACAAGCAGGAAATTATCAGTTTGGTTAAAAAGCAGACCGGGCGCGAGCTGAGCATTAATGGTGAGTTGAAACTGGCGATCTACCCGGATGTGGCGCTGGAGATGGGTAAAACCTCGCTAGCCAATGCTGAAGGTTTTGCCGGGGATGAGTTTGCCACGGTTGATTCGGGTAAGGTTTCAGTCAAGTTGATGCCCTTGCTGAAAAAGCAGATTCAGGCGGATGCGATTCATCTGGATGGGCTTAAATTAAACCTGCACCGCAAGGCTGATGGTACAACCAACTGGGATGATCTGGCGAAAACTGTCGAGAAACCAGCGAGCACAGAGCAGACAGAAAAACCCCCCTCCAAGGTCGTTGAAGAGATGATGCAGAATCTTTCGATTGCCGGGGTTAACCTGAACAATGCCCACATCCACTGGCGCGATGAGCAGACAAAACAGGATATTACACTTTCTCCACTAAACCTTAAAACCGGCAAATTCAGCCCGGGCAAACCATTGCCGGTGGAACTGGCGGTGGTCATGAAGCAGAAGAGCCCAGCACTGACGATTGCCGCAGAAGGTAATACTACGGTGAATCTTGGTGCGGATAATAAGAGCTTTTCCCTGAACAAGCTTAAGTTGCATACCAAAGTCACTGGCGCACAGATTCCGAAAGGTGCGCTGGATGCCAATATCGCTGGCGATATCAAAGGAAATCCACAGAAAATCAGCGTATCTGGCCTGAGCCTGCAATCTACCCTAACGGGTGACCTGATTCCGCAGGGTGCGGTAAAAACCAATATCACGGGTAATGTCGATTTTGATGTGAACGGCCAACAACTGACCATTGCGGGGATGAAACTGGATAGCAATGTCAATGGCAAGCCGTTGGCGGGCGGTACTCTAAAGGCGCTTATCAGCGGTGATACCAAATTCAATCTGGCCACACAGAAACTATCCATTCCTAATCTGGCGCTGGATGCCAAACTCGCCGGTGGCCATGTAAAAGGCGGCGCGGCGAATGCTAAAATTAACGGTAATGCACAGTTTGACCTGAGCAAGCAATTGCTGATCATCAGTGGCATGAAGGCCGTTGCCGACGCCAGTGGTGAAGCATTAAAAGGTGGCAAGGCGACTGCGAATATCGGCGGCGACATTAATCTCAATCTAGCCACACAAAAATTATCCATACCGAATCTGGCACTGGATGCCAAGCTCGCAGGCGGTCATGTGAAAGGCGGTGCGGCCAACGCTAAGGTGAACGGCAATGCACAATTTGATCTGGGTAAACAATTGCTATTAATCAATGGCATGAAAGCCACCGCCAACGCTAGTGGCGAGTTACTGCAAGGGGGCAAGGCGAACACCAACATTGCCGGTGACTTACAACTGGATTTGGCGCGTTCACAGGTGAAATCACCAAAAATCACGCTGAACACCCAGGTTGAAGGTGGGTTGATTCCCGGTGGAAAGTTGACGCAATCGGGTGGCGGCAATCTCGACTTAAACTGGGCGAAGAATCAGGGGGCAGTAAATCTATCGAATCTACTGGTAAATATTGCTGGTTTGGAAGTCAAAGGCAACAAGGTGCAACTGCAACCACTTGCAGCCAAACCGGCTATTTCTGGTCAATTCAGTACCAATACCTTTAACTTGAAAAAGGTGATGAAAACGTTCGGTATCGAACCACCCGTAACCAAAAATCCTAAAGCGTTATCTCAGGTTCAAGCGCAGTTTGCACTCAAAGCAGATACTGACAACGTCAATTTAGAAAGCCTCAAGGCAAAACTGGATAAGAGCCAACTCTCGGGCAATCTGGCAATTGCAAATTTTGCCTCTCCAAGTATCCGCACGCAACTGAACATCAACAGTATCAACCTCGATGATTATCTGGCACCTGAAACTAAAGCTGCAGCAAGCGCTACAAAAACGGCAGGTTCTACACAAAATGAATTACTACCGCTGGACACGCTTCGCAAAATAAACATTGACGGCAATTTTAAGATTGGCAATATGGTGGTAAATAAACTCAAAATGAGCAATATCAACGCCAAAGTCAATGCCAAACAGGGCCTGATTATCATCGACCCTGCCAATGCCCAACTTTACAAAGGTAAATACAAGGGGCGCATAACCCTGAATGCCAAACAGGCCACTCCAACCATGAAAATGCGTCACGAACTCGTTGGAATGCGCTCTGAGGGGCTTCTGTTTGACCTGTTTCAGGATCGCTATATCTCCGGTGGCACCAAGATGGTTACCGAGCTTAACTCGAGTGGTAATAGCATCGATGCACTGCTGAAAAACCTCAACGGTAATACCAGTATCGCCTTTAATGATGGCACTATTCGTGATTCCAACTTTGCCGAAAAAGTATCGCTGGCAGTAAAAGCATTTGAAAAGAAAGAGCTCAAGGATGGCAAATCGGTGGTTAAATTTACTGGCCTTAGTGGCGACTTTAAAACCACCAATGGTGTGTTTGCCACCAAAAACCTCAGCCTGCTGGCACCCTATTTTAATATCAAGGGTTCGGGTACAGCGGATGTTGCCAGCCAGAAACTGGACATGAAGCTACGCATCGGGCCAAACAAACAAGACCCTAAAAGACCTTTATTCGCGCCAATCAGAATCACCGGCACCTTCGCCAATCCCAAGTTTAGCCTGGACATGGCAGATCTGGTAAAAGCACTCGCCGCGCAGGATCTTGAAAAAGCAAAACTCAAGGTAAAACAAAAGTTAAAAGAAGAAAAGCAGGCCTTAAAGCTAAAACTGGAAAAAGAAAAAGTGGCCCAACAACAAAAGCTCAAGCAGAAACTCGAGGATGCCAAAGCCAATGCACTGAAAAAACTACAAAGCAAAACAGGCAATTTGCTTGGTGACAAATTAAAAGAAAGGCTGGGTGGTGATACTGCCCCCGATGATGATGCAAATACTCCAAAAGAGAAACAAAACGTTGAAGATCAAATTAAAGACAAGCTTAAAAATAAGCTAAGAAACTTATTTTGATAATCAAATAAATGGATTATTAGGGACACAATCAATCACTTGGCACCCCCCCGGGTTATTTGCATCAGCTACATCTATGCACATAAAACTCAAACAAACGGATTATAAATATCCAGCCCTTTGATTATTTCAAAGTCACGACTATTTCTTATTTCATTTATTAAACATTTTCAGAAAAGGCTCGTAATCTCCTTTGTCTGCTTGCCTCAGGCTTTCAATATAGTCTTTCCGGTGTTTTCCTGAGTCCTGTAACTGTGTATTTCCCCACTTAATCTCTGATTTTCCAAATTTTTTTAGCAATAGTGCATCTGTTGCTATTCGTGCGTGTCGACCATTTCCATTGGGAAATAAATGAATCTGCACTAAGCGATGATGAAATCGCAATGCTATCTCTTGTTGATCATAGGTTTCATATTCACACCAGTATTCCACATCATCTAATAGGTTTCTTAGCGAGACGGCTATCTGCTCTGGTGCCACACCGATATTCTTTTCAGTTAAACGAAAGCTACCTGCCCATGACCAAACTTCACCAAATAAACGCTTATGCAATTCCCGCAAAAAAGTATCGTTAAATACATTTATTTCTTTTTGCTGTGCCAACCAACGTAAGCCGTCTTGAATATTAACTTGCTCCATTTGATCCAACTCACCTCGTGTTTGAATATGTGGAAACTTCAAGCCAGAAAATTCATCAGGATCAAGTGGTGTTGCTCCTTTAGGATATTCAATCATCCCAAAAATTACGTGGCATTTGGATAAGTAGTTCCGCTTTTAATCGCTCTACTTCTTTTTGTTGAAGATTATTAGATAATTGCTGACCTTCAAGCATCATGTGTATTGAGGTTTGCTCCACAATTCGACTGGCTACTTCTTCAGCACGAAGATTAATTAAGTCATCAATAGTTTTTCCTTCCGGTGGCACAATGCCATAAACAAAACGACAACCCATCGCTTCGGCAGTCTGTTGCATTTTTTTCAGGGTGATGCTTCCTTCTATTTCAGAACGCTCCAAATAAGATACGGTACTGCGATGCCCACCTAGGCGTTTACTTAAAGCCGCTCCAGAGAGTGATAATGCTGAGCGCAAAGCCTTAATCCAACCTTGTTTAGGCTGGCGGACAGAGCTAAGAACCGCTGCTTTATTGATTAACTGGCTATTCTGTTCTTGTGTGATTTTCTTGTATTTTTTATTCATTTGTATAACTATAACGAGACATTTTATCTTAATTGTATATTAATAATTATACAAAATCAATCATTAGTCTAATTATAGTTAGACATTTACTGCCTCTAGTTAAGTATGCTCTTATGATTTTTCATATTAATTTCAAACCACTCTTAATACAAAATAACTCTTCTTGCCACGCTGTAGCAACACAAACTTGTCATTAATTAAATCTGCTTTTGTCAGCTCATAGCCTTCTTGTACTTTTTCTTTATTCACTGAGATCGAGTTTTCTTTTAAGGCTCGGCGTACTTCGCTATTGGACTTTAAAAACTGCGTATCAGTTGAAAATGCGGCGACCAGATCATAGCCTTTTTCTATTTCATTACTACTGACTTCTGCCTGTGGTACGCCTTCGAATACATCTAGAAAGGTTTGTTCATCTAGCTGTTTTAGGTCTTCACTGGTTGATTTTCCAAACAGGATGGAACTGGCTTTTATGGCATTCTCCAGATCTTCTTGTGAATGTACCATCGCAGTGATTTCGCTGGCTAAACGCTTTTGTAATACACGCATATGCTTTGCATCGTTATGTTCTGCGATGAGTGCATTAATTTCATCTTCTTCTAAAAAGGTGAAGATGCGAATGTATTTCTCGCTGTCTTCATCTCCCGAATTTAACCAGTATTGATAGAATTTGTAAGGCGATGTTCTTGCCGCATCCAGCCACACATTACCGCCTTCGGACTTGCCAAATTTTGAGCCGTCTGCTTTGGTGATTAGCGGGCAGGTTATGGCATAGGCTTTGCCACGCCCTATTCTGCGCACTAGTTCTGTGCCGGTGGTGATATTTCCCCACTGATCGCTGCCGCCCATTTGCAGGGTGCAATTGTTGTTTTCAAACAGGTGTAAAAAGTCGTAACCCTGCACCAATTGATAAGTAAATTCGGTAAAGCTCATACCTTCTGAACCGCCCTCATCTGTACCATCAGATATAATACGGTTTTTAACTGAATCCTTTGCCATCATGTAGTTGACGGTAATGTGTTTGCCAACATCGCGGATAAATTCAAGGAATGAAAAATCTTTCATCCAGTCATAGTTATTGACCAGTTCAGCACTGTTTTCTATCCCACTCTGATCAAAATCCAAAAAATGCGCCAACTGCTTTTTAATCGCTTCCTGATTATGGCGTAAAGTTTTCTCATCAAGTAGATTACGCTCTTCCGACTTACCTGAAGGATCGCCAATCATCCCCGTTGCACCACCCACCAAAGCAACAGGCTTATGACCACTGCGCTGAAAATGCGCCAGCAACATAATCGGCACTAAATTACCAATATGCAAAGAATCAGCCGTAGGATCAAAACCCACATACGCACTACGCATGGCTTCATTTAAGTGCTCTTCAGCACCGGGCATAACGTCGTGGATCATTCCACGCCATGTGAGTTCTTGGATAAAGTTTTTCATAGTATTTCTTTTGAATAGTTTAGGCGCATTATATAGGAGACTTTTTATTAGTTACCATCCAAAAATAGACCTTTTTGAGAATGATCTAGGTGCATAAGGTTGTGACGATTAGATATTGTGGTTTGGTTATTCTCAAATCACAGTATGTAATTGTTGCAAGCTTGTGTGCATGGGGCGTTCTCAATTGGTATGCTTTTGGGATGGTAGCTAATTAGTACTTATAAAAAAACAGGGCTGATACTAAAAAGTGGGGGGGGTGCCAATCAAAAGATGACCACGAAAGGCACGAAAAACACGAAAGTTAAAACAATTAATTAATCCTACTCATTCTCTTTCTGACATCCCCGTGACAAAGATAAGCCCAATGACTAAATAATGTTTAAACAGTTACCAATAAAGTTTTCGTGTTTTTCGTGACTTTCGTGGTCATCTTTTTTAATTTTTATCTTTAAAGCTTATTATATTTAGTAGCCAAACCCTTCGATTTTTCCACTGGGTATTTAATCGCATTTAACTCCATTTTTCTGTTTACTGACTCTAGTAAATCAACATCAAGTTTATCCGCTAACCGAATCAGATAAATTAAAATATCAGCCATTTCCAGCGAAACTTCATCTAATGTTTCATCTGGCAAACGCTTGCTTTGTTCATCGGTAAGCCATTGAAAATGCTCTACTAGCTCGGCACACTCAACAATCATCGCCATGGAGAAATTCTTGGGTGAATGAAACTGATCCCAGTCACGCTCTTTGGCAAACTCTCTTAGTTTTAATTTAATCGCTTCTAACTGATCAGACATAGCTATTTACCCTTTATTTGCGTGCAATCAATGCTTGTAACTCACCCGGATTCTTTGATTCTAGAAAATCCCGGCTTTCAATAAAGGTGGTTTTAAGCACCAGTAAATGCCTGAGATATGAAACTAGCTCTTTATCATTCATTGTTGACTGGGTTACTTTTTTTACGTGATTTAAAATGCCCGCATCAATATAGTCGTTAAAATTATCACTATAGTGTTGCACCAGATTGTTCTCTTCAAGAAAGCTTAAAATAATTTCAAACCCCTTGAAAAGATCATTGATGTGTTTTGCACTAAAGGAATTGGTGATTGAATCAGCTCTTCGCGCACTATAATGATAGAGGCAATCAGCGATTATTTTGATTTGTTTTGCTTTGGAGAGTAAACGCGGCTGGGTAGACATATCCTCAAAATACTGATCGGATGGGAAGTAAATATTATTACTTATAAATAAATCTTTTTTCCATAGCTTGTTCCAGACAGCGGGGTTACAAACAGAAAATATATTGAGGCTATCGTCGATATTGCTGATTTCTCGCGGCTCATATTTTATTTCTGCCAGCGTTTTTCCTTCTGTATCGATACCATTAAAACCGCAGCAAACAACATCATGCTTTCCGTTTTCAGAAGCATTCCATAATTTTTCAAGCATATCCTCTTGAATAAAGTCATCACTATCTACAAATGCTAGAGAGTCCGCTTTTGCGATATTGATAGCGGTATTTCTAGCTCCACCTACACCTATGTTTTCATCATGGCGGATTAAAGATATGCGGGAATCTTTGCTGACATGCTTGCTGACAATTGAGTAGCTGCCATCTCGTGAGCAATCATCAATACAGATGATTTCTATATTGCTAAGAGACTGATCTCGTACCGATGTAAGGCATCTGTCGAGGTACTCCTCCATATTGTAAAAAGGGATAATTACAGAGATTACAGGGGTCATACGTTAGCCAGCTTATTTTTCTCTTATTATTAATGATTTTGGGAAACTAAGCTATTCTATTGCTTTACCAGTTATGGTAAATATCTATGCACCTATTGTAGTTAAAGGCGCATAGATACTTCTTTAAGGAATCTCTGAACAACCTAGGTGAAATTCTATAAGTCTCTAGGGCATCATATCCTAGACGCACTTTGCAGGGAATGCTTATTGCCTTCACAAAAAGTGCAACGACGGAGATGATGCCCTAGAG